>Ga0209199_1000588_pt1 | contig 50472 bp, 54 predicted proteins | sample COGITO_mtgs_1105_7_FD_184805 | JGI IMG/M metagenome (GOLD analysis project Ga0209199, IMG submission 184805) | Pelagic marine microbial communities from North Sea - COGITO_mtgs_110523 (SPAdes) (version 2) | ecosystem: Environmental > Aquatic > Marine > Epipelagic ... | reverse complement strand
ATTATTTTTTTATATTTTATATAAAAATTTTCAGATTTAATATATCTTAGATTTTAATTCAAGTTTTTCATGAAAATCGGATAAAATGTAAAAAATCGTATAAAATGAGTAAAAATTAGGTAAAAATGAAGTAAAAATCGTAAAAATGAGTAAAACATATAAAAATAAATAAAAAAGAACGTATTTTATACTCAATAATAATTTATATAAATTATATTATTATTTTTATGTAATAATTGTTAGGTAAATAATTTAAAAGACTAATAATTTAATTATACATAATTAATTTATACATTAAATTAAGTTATTTATTAAATTAAGTTATTTTATGTAATATTTGTTAGGTAAAAATAATATAATAAATAAATATTGATTCAACGTGATTTTAATAGGTCAATTTATACACTAAAATATAAAATGTAAAATATAAATATATATTTTAGTTAATAGTTATTAGGTGAAAAATTTAAAACACTGAAATATATATTCATCTACTATATATTTCAATCCTTTTTATGTTGTATTTATTTTAGTTAACTATTATTAGGTGAAAATTATAAACCTTAATTAAATATAATATTGTAATGTTATATGGTGTTTTTTTTATGTTATATTATTTTTACTTAACAATTATTAGTTGAAAAAATATAAACCTGTAAATATATAAACCTGAAAATATATATTCATCCACCTTTGTATTTTATTAATATGTAAATTTAAATTAGAATGATATTATATTATTATTTTTGATGATATGTCTATGATTTAATTTATATTTATTTAAATATAAATTAATATTATATTATATTATATTATATTATATTATATAATATAATGATTAATTCTTTCAAATATGTTCTTATAGAATTTATTAATGGAGAAGAACATGTAGCACAACTTTATAAAAATTTAAAAGACATTGCTACAGAACTCGACATACATAGAACAACATTTCATAATAATTATGATATTGATGATAAAGTATATCATATAATAAAAGATAAAAAAGAATATTATATCAAAAGATTAACTTAAATTTAAATTAACTTAAATATTATATAATATAATATATACTATATAATATATACTATATAATATAAACCATAATGCCCAATAAAAAAGGAGGAAAGGGTTATAAAAAAGGAAGAAAGGGAGTTCCACAAACAAGGGAATTGGTTATAAGAGAAAATAAAGAAAATGAAGAATATGCATTTGTAAAAAGTAAATCGGGTAATGGTAGATTTGTGATGAGTTGTCAAGATGGTATTGAAAGGATAGGAATTATATCTGGTAAAATGAGAAAACGAGTTTGGATAGAAGTAGGTATATTGGTTTTAATAGTAAAATGGGATTTTCAAGATGGAAAATGTAATATTATTCATAAATATGATGATAGTGATATAACCAAATTATCAGATATGAAAGAATTAGATTCAGTATTTATAAATCAAAATAAAGTAGAAAGTTCTTTCAATGATGATTATGATATAAGTGATGAAGAAGATAGTAATTCATCTGAAACAGAAGAACACGATGATATTAATATTGATGATATTTAAAGTCTGATATTTTGATCCGATTTGCTAAGGTTAGATCCCATTTGTTTATCATCATTTGAGGATTCTGAATTAATTCGGGGTAATGGTGATAAGTTATCATTATTAACTAATAATAAATCTTCATCATCAATTGTAGAAGAAAAACTATCATTACTTTCATCTTTATTTTCAATTTTACTTTCATTATTAATTTCTATATTTTTTTTAGCATTATGTTTGTGAACTTTACGAATCATTTTTGGAGTTCTATTTGTTTTTTTATGTTTATATTTGACTTTATCATCTTTTATGTTTGTATCATTCTCCGCATTCAAATGTTTAATATCTAAAAATTCTTTCATATATTTTGATAAATTAATTGATTTAGGTTCTTCATAATATGTTTCGCGCACATTAATATCATGAACATTTGTAAATGTTCTAACGATAGATGGTTGATCAATTTCTAAATTAGAAGAAGCCCAATATCTAAATGAATGTAATATCTTTGAAGGTATTTTAGGCGAAGAATGAACTATGTTTTCATATTTATCAATCGATGATAAAACATATTTAGGAACAATCTGCCTATCATCAATGGGGAGACGAAGTTGATATTCCAATTCCCTACAAAAACTATCAAATGTACTACATATTTTTGTATGTGATTCTGACTTTTCCGGTAATTTCATTTGCTTTTGTATACCCGTCAATGAAGCCACGATTAAATGACCAATACCTGAAACTAGAGCAACAATTTCAGGTTTGAAGAAATTAATTTCAGAACATATAATTGTATAACTACTTAATAAAAAAGACAATGCCATATTATAATATGTTAAGCGTTTAGATATGTTTTTATAATATTCTGAAGACTTTTCATGCATATACCTATAACATTGTGATCTCTCACACGTACAAGATATAATATCAGTGTATTCTTTATTCCAATTCTTTTCATTTGTTTTATCTTTTAATCTCTCAAGTATGCTTGCTAAATCATCGGATGTGATTAAATTATTTTCATACAAATTTAACATATGTTTAATTATTTTAGGATTTGTTTCTTGTGTTTCTATATCATCCATTATATAATTTAAACACATAATAATTTGAAAATCATTAATTTAAAATTATAAAATTATAAAATTATAAAATTATAAAAATAATAAAATTATAAAAAAATATGCCTGTTTGTCAAGAATGTCATAAATCTATTATTGATAAACCTTGGTTATCGTTTAAGATAAATACATGTATTCATCATATATGTTCATTTACGTGTTCAAACAAATATGGATTAGTTGGATTTGAAAATATTATAAATAAAGAAGATTTTACTAAATATCCCATTCCTTATGTTTATTTAACAAAGTTAAAAGAAGATGATATGTTTTATGTTCTAACAAATAATGAAATTTATAATTTAAGCAATTTTGAAAAAAACTTATATTATTCTAAATTAAATTTAGAAATAGAAAAGAATCCTAATTTAATCCAAAATCAAATTGATTATATTAAAGAAATAGAAAATGACGGTTATGATAGTGATATATCATCTGATGATAGTCTTTGATTTATCTTAATCTTAATACTAAATGAAGTGTAGAATCTTTTTGAATATTATAGTCCGAAAGCGACCTTCCATCTTCTAGTTGTTTTCCAGCAAAAATAAGTCTTTGTTGATCCGGTGGTATTCCCTCCTTATCCTGTATTTTAGCTTTTATATTTTCAATTAAATCACTACCCTCAACTTCCAAAGTTATTGTTTTACCTGTTAATGTTTTCACAAAAATCTGCATTATATATATATATATATATATATAATATTTTTTTTATATATATTTAATCAAAATATAATACAATTCCAGAATTATGACTATTTAATCCTAAAAACGAAGATTTCGACAATTCTTTCCTTTTTTTATTTGAATTCTTTTTAATATTATTATGAATAATCATACACGTATTCATATCCTTATCAATTAGATCATATTTATCATTGATGTAATCTAATATTTTATTATCAATGGCCCATTTAAAAAAATTTAATTGTCCGATTGTGGTTACAATATTAGAATCATCCATTGTTATATTTATTCGTTCTCTTCTACAAAACGGATCAAAGAATTTTTTAGAATATGATTTAAGTTGAGATTTATAAGATGTATATACATTAAATTTAAACTCTTTATCATTCATATTTATTGTATATATTATATTATATTTTTTGGAATAATTTGTCACAAACCAATCAATTACACGTAATGAAATTTTAGGATTAATATATATATCATGTAGTATTTTAAAATTATCAAAAACACTATAAAATAAGTTTAATTTATCATTTAATATATTCTCCTGATTAATAATTTCCATTGTTATACATTGTCAAGAATGTTTTAAATATATAATATTATAAAACTTTAAAATATAATATATATATTATGAAAGATTTTATCATTAGAAAGAAAAAAGGTAAAACATATACATACCAAGATAAAAAAGGTAATCTAATTAATAAAAAAACTATAAATAAATATTTAGATTTTTATATTCCACCAGCATATGATGATGTTAAAATTAATAAAAAAAATGGAAAGGTGAAAGCAATTGGTATCGATGATAAAAATAGATCTCAATATATTTATGATCCTAAATATACGAATAAAAGAAACGGATTAAAATTCTCCGAATTGATAGATTTTGGGAAAGAATATAAAAATATATATAATAAAATCCAAAAAGATTTATACACTACATCTGAAACAAAAGATAAACAAATCGCTACAGTTCTCATGTTAATAATTGAATGTGATTTTAGAGTAGGTAATGATAAATATACAATAGATAATAAATCATATGGTGTCACAACTTTAGAAAAAAGACATATTAAAAATAAAAAAGGACAAGTTATCATTGATTTTATTGGGAAAAAAGGTGTCAGAAATACTTGTGCTGTGAATGATAAGAAAGTTATAAATAATCTGAAGAAAAAGAAACGAACTATTAATAAAAATGATAGAATATTTAGTTATAGAAGGGGTGAAAAATATTATAATATTAAATCAACAGATGTAAATAAATATTTAAAAGAAATTGGTAATTATTCTTCAAAGTATTTTAGAACATGGTCGGCAAATATATCATTGATTACAGAATTAAAAGATGGGAATGATTTAAAAACAAGTATAGACAAAACAGCTTTTAAATTGCATCACACACCTGCAATTTGTAAAAAAAATTATTTAGATCCCAAATTAATTAATTATTATGAAAAAAAACAAAAAGATTTTTTTAAATTTTTTAATGGTGATAAAGATATTCAATATTATAAATTTTTAAAAAATCATTATTAATCAAATTCATATTTCTTCCGTCCGTTGATATCCGTTCTTACTCCTAATTTGTCTCCTTTAGTATCATTTTCTGTTATTTCATATATATATTGTGGGTCTTCACCCTGAACTATAATATATCTAATACCTTTATGTTTCACCTTGATCCAAACTTCTTCATCTTCTTCATCGCCCGAAGAATCATTAACTTTTGTATCAAGATTCGGATTTGTTTCATTAACTATTGTTTCAATATGTTTTTCTACTTCTTTTTTATCTGTTTCGTGTCCTTTCAATTTAATTATTTTATTTTGTAAATGTTCAATCACATTATCTTTCGCATCTAGTTCTTTGGCTTGAACTTTAATGATATCATGTTTATTTTTATTATCTTCTTCTTTCACCAATGATTCCATTTTTTCATTTAAATTATTAATCATAACTTCATATTCATGTTTTGTTTTATTAATATCACTAATTTCTTTATCTTTTTCTAATAATAATTCATCTTTTTCTTTAATTTCTTTCATCAAGGTTGTAATGTTTAAATTATTTTTTTCTAAATCAATATTTTTATTTTTTTTAATATCATTTAATTCAGATGACATTTTTGTATAATCATTTAGTAAATCATTTACAAGATTATTAAATGTTTCTCTTGTTTGAATGATATCCATTATATAATATAATAATAGTTCTATTTGTTTAAATAAATTATTTATAATACTAAATGGATAATTGTTTATTTTTATTTATTGGTGAAAGTTTTAGACTCGGTAATCAATTAACGAGAAATAGAGGTTCAGATGAATCTTATCCCGACCAAATTAAAGCTAGTCATAGTCATATTAATTTTATAGACCATTGTATTGATAAATTTAATATTAAAGCATCAGTTTATATATCAACATACAATACTAAATATAATGATAATTTAATATCTATTTATGAAAAATATTTATTAAATCATGATATATATGATCATGTTACAGGGTTACCAAATAATTTATTTCATAAATCTATTTTAAAAATTAAAAATATTGAAGATTATGATTTTGTATTTTATATTAGAATTGATTTATTTTTAAAACAAGAATTTATAGATATATTTGATCCAACAATAGAAAAGATATTATTCCCAACTATATGTTGGTATAAAGATCGTAAATGTGGTAATCATCCACGAGTGAATGATGTCATGTTATTTATACCCAAAAAATATTATAAATATATTAAAAATTTTAAAATATATCATGATAATTGGTATTTATTAATTGAAACAACAGATTTAACATATAATGATTTAGATACAATGATACATACATATCATGATAGTGATAGTTATAAAGACTTTAATCCATTATATTATATAGTTAATAGATCTGAAAGTAAAGAAACACATTCTAATGGATATATTTTTGATAAAATGCGGTTTTAAATAATAATGAATATAAACTATTTAATATATGATTGTTCTTATACCCTTAGGGGGCAGTGGAGAAAGATTTAAAAAACATAATTATAAAAAACCTAAAGCATTGATAAATATATTTGGTAAACCAATTCTATATTATTTATTAGATAATTTAAAATTAGACAATATAGAATATGTTTATATACCCTATAATAAAGAATACGAACATTATAGATTTGAATCTGAATTGAAAAAAAGATATCCGAATATTAAATTTAAGTTTTTATGTTTAGAAGAACAATCAAGAGGTGCAGCACATACATTAAATATTGCCTTGTTAAATATAGACACAGAAAATGATAAACCGATATTATGTTTAGATGGTGATAATTTTTACACAAATGATATCATTCAAAAATGGGATGGACATAATAAAATATTTTGCTTTCATGATGATAGTTATATTCCAATATATTCTTATATAAAAACTAATAATAATTATATAATTGATATAATAGAAAAAGAAAAGATATCTAATTTAGCTTGTACGGGAGCATATGGTTTTAATTCATATAAAAATTTATTAAAATATACAAATTTAATATTAAATAATGATGATAATAAAGAATATTATATATCAGATGTTATCAAATATATGATTAAAAATAATAATTTTTTATATAATATCATTGATAAAAAGCATTGGACTTGTTTGGGAACTCCGATTCAAATAAGACAATTTTATAATAATTATCCTAAAATAACTATCCATACGGGTGAAAATATAACTGAAAAAAGATATTGTTTTGATTTAGATAATACATTGGTAACTTATCCAGAAATATATGGAGATTATGCATCCGTGAAACCTATTCAAAAAAATATTGATTTTTTAAAATATCTCAAAACATTTAATCATACAATAATAATCCATACAGCAAGAAGAATGAAAACACATAAAGGTAATGTTGGTAAATTAATGGCAGATATTGGTAAAATAACATTTGATACATTAGACAAATTTGATATTCCGTATGATGAAATTTATTTCGGCAAACCTGAAGCAGATTATTATATTGATGATAAAGCTATAAATTGTTTTGATGATTTAGAAAAAGAATTAGGTTATTATATGGATCATATTGAACCGAGGACATTTAATGATATTAGTCAAAATGTCATTGAAATATATAAAAAAGAATCGAATGATTTGTCAGGTGAAATATATTATTATAATAATATACCTAAAGGATTAAAAGATTTGTTTCCTATATTAATTGATTATCAAAATGAATATAAATCATATATGATGGAAAAGGTACATGGATTAACTTGTGCGAATTTATATGTATCCGAATTATTAACAAAAGAAAATTTAATACATATTATGAATTCATTGAATCGCATTCATAATTATAAAAAATACCCTTCTACAAAATCTATAAATATATATGGAAATTACAAAGATAAATTAAAACAAAGATATAATCATAATGATTATTCTTTATTTAACAATTCAGAATATACATATAATACTATCATAAATGAATTAACACAATATGAAACAAATGAAAATGGAACGAGAGGAATAATTCATGGTGATCCCGTTATGACTAATATAATCGTAAATAATTATGATAAAATTAAATTTATAGATATGAGAGGTAAAATAAATGATGTTTTAACCATCGAAGGAGATATATTTTATGATTGGGCTAAATTATATCAATCATTAATCGGTTATGATAAAATATTATTAGGTAAAATTATTAATAAAACATATGAAAAAGAAATGATATCCGTTTTTGAAAGATATATTATTGATAAATTTTCGGTAATATCACTTATAAATATTAAACTAATAACTAAAAGTTTATTATTTAGTTTACTACCTTTACATGATGATAAATATAAATGTAATAGTTTTTATGAATTAATTAAAAAAATTAAAATATAATTTGAAAATACAATTTTAATTTTTAGAAAAATAATAATATAAAAATAAACATTAACATGTCTTCAGAATTAAATACCGAAGGAATACTAAAAATAGTTGAACAAAATTGTGAATTATATAAACGGAAATGTATAGAATGCGAAGAATTAAGAAAAGAATTATCTTTATTGAAAGGGGAAAGTTCTATTGATGATAAAAAAATTAATGATAAATCCAAATCTAAACCAATTATTAAATCTACATTTAATAGTGATAAATGTTTTTGTAGAGTATGGAATAATGGATTAGGGACACAATGTACACGAGATAAAAAAGATGGAGATTATTGTAAAAATCATGCGTCTAAATTCAAAGATGGAACATTGGAATTTGGTTCAGTGAATAGTATAAGACCAAATAAATATTCTAAACATACCAAAGGAAAGAAAGAAGGTAATCTTATTAAATGGAAACATAAAGAGGTTATAGAAGATGAAGAATTAACTGAAGAAGTATTAAAATTACAGGAAGATATAGGTGAAGAATATAATGAATTAAATGATGAATCTAATTTAGAATCTAATTTAGTAGAAAATGAAGAAATAGAATCAATAGAAAAAGATGAAGAATTAGATTTAGATATAGATGATGAATGTTTAATTGAAGGAGTAGAATATGCTCAATTTAATGCTGGTGACGGTATCGTATATTTACTAAATGAAGATGGGAAAAAGGTGGCTCAATGGAATGGATATAATGAAAATTCTATAGAATGGTCATCAACAATTGATGAAATAAATCATAACACAATGAAAACAAATTAATTATATATTATATAATAATAATGATAAAGTTAAAAAATGAATCAATTAATTATATTACTTTTTTTTCGAATAAATTAAAAATAAAAGATTCTATTTATTACAAACAATTATATCAATACTTGTCTAAATATTACACGAATGATAAAATAGTTTATAAATTGGAGGAAAACCCTAGTAATATAAATGTAAACGAAAATATGTTTTTATCAAATAATATTAAAAATCATATTTATAAATTACAAAGATATCATTTATTAAAATTTAGAATAAATAATAATAATGTAAAAATATCAATTTATCATAATGATAAGAATATAGATGGATTTGCAAATATTATAGTAATATATATCAAATATATGTATTTGATAGGAAATTATAAAAAAAATATAGATATCACATATTATTTAACAGATTGTAAAAAGATAATGAAAAATAAAATATTAACAACAGATGAAGTAAATACAGGTTCAACTAATATGAAAACAAATAAAATTGAAATATGGAGAAAAGAAGAAGTTTATAAAACAACTATACATGAATTGATTCATTTAATGAAACTTGATGATCAACATAAAAATGATTTAGAATCATATTATAAAAACAAATATAATTGTAGTTCAAACCATATTATAGTAAATGAAGCAATCACAGATTTTTGGGCAATATTAATAAATATATTTTTAATGACAAAATTATTAACTCATGATTATAAATTTTTTTTAAAATTAATACATTTAGAAAAAATATTTATTAAATATCAAGCTCAAAAGATATTATCATTGAATCATAATTATAATAAATATACGAACGTGTTATCATATTATGTAATAAAAGCAGAATTATTTGAGAATCTTATGAAAACTTTAAAAATAATGGATATAGAAATAAATAATTATAATAAATTATATGATTATATGAAAACATTAAAACCAATTTTACCATCAATAGATAGTAAAGACAAAACCTTAAAAATGACAATGATAGAATTAATTTAATTAATATAAAACTATCAAAATAAATATTATTATTATGATATCATCGTATTATTTAGAAGATTTTGAAATAAGAAATAAAAAAGCATTTATATATACAATAATAGGTTCTATATTTGTTATATATTATCTTTCTTGTAAATATATTTAAAAAAATATTCATATAATAATCTAATATATAATGGTAGCAATTGGAATTGATCTCGGGACAACATATAGTTGCGTCGGATGGTGGAAAGACAACAGGTGTGAAATTATTGCGAACGAACAGGGAAATAGAACAACCCCTTCCTATGTGGCATTTACGGATAAAGAAAGATTAATTGGAGATGCGGCAAAAAATCAAGTAGCACAGAATGCAGAAAATACAATTTTTGATGCGAAACGTTTAATCGGTCGTAAATTTAGTGATACTAAACTTCAATCTGATATCAAACTATTTCCTTTTAAAGTTATTAAAGGAAAAGATGATAAACCATTGATTGAGGCAGAATATAAAGGAGAAACAAAAACATTTAGAGCTGAAGAAATTTCTTCGATGGTTTTAACGAGTATGAAAGAAACAGCCGAAGCATATATTGGTGAAAAAGTAACCGATGCGGTAATCACTGTTCCAGCATATTTCAATGACGAACAGAGGCAATCCACAAAGGATGCCGGTGCGATTGCTGGTTTAAATGTTTTAAGGATTATCAATGAACCAACTGCTGCTGCGATTGCTTATGGTTTAGATTCAAAGGGAGAAGAAAAAACAATTTTAGTATATGACCTTGGGGGTGGTACATTTGACGTGTCATTAATGACGATTGAGGATTCAATCTTTGAAGTGAGGAGTACTTGTGGGGACACTCACTTGGGAGGTGAAGACTTTGATCAGATTCTGGTTCAACATTTCATGAATGAATTTAAACGAAAAAATAAACTAGATATGTCTAGTAATAAAAGATCTTGTACACGTTTAAGGACTGCGTGTGAAAAAGCCAAACGAACTCTATCAAGTGGAACAAGTGCATCAATTGAGATAGATAGTTTATATGAAGGAATAGATTTTTTCACAAATATAACTCGTGCTAAATTTGAGTCCCTTTGTTCTCCTTTGTTTCAAAAATGTTTGGATCCAGTCGTGAAGGTTATCAGGGATGCGGGTGTATCTAAAAATGATATTGATGAAATTGTATTAGTTGGTGGATCAACTCGTATTCCTAAAATTCAATCCGATTTAAGTAATTTATTTAATGGGAAAGAATTAAGTAAAGGAATTAATCCTGATGAAGCTGTGGCTTATGGGGCAGCAGCTCAAGCCGCTCTTTTATCCGGAACAACATCCGGAGAAGAAGCAGTTGATTCAATGTTATTATTAGATGTGGCTCCATTATCACTAGGGATTGAAACGGCGGGGGATGTGATGACAAAACTAATTGAACGCAATACAACAATTCCGACTAAAAAAGCACAAACATTTTCTACAAATGATGACAATCAACCTTCCGTAACTATTCGTGTATTTGAAGGTGAACGTGCTATGACAAAGGATAATAATTTAATCGGAACGTTTCAATTGGATGGAATACCTCCCGGTCCGAGGGGTCAACCACAAATTGAGGTTTCGTTTGATGTTAGTGCTGATGGAATCATGAATATTACTGCTGTAGAAAAAAGTACAGGTAATAGTAAAAATATAACTATTAGTAATGATGCGGGTAGATTATCAAGTGAAGATATCGAACGGATGGTTAAAGAAGGAGAAGAATATAAAAAAGAAGATGAAGAAAAATTAAATAATTTAGAAGCTAAAAATAAATTAGAAGCATATTTATATCAAGTAAAAACATCCATAACGGACGAAAAGGTTAAATCAAAAATGGATGACAAAGAACATGAAGAAATCGTAATGGAAATTGAATCATCTATTTTGTGGTTGGAAGATGAACATACTACTATAGAGATGGATGATAAGATGAAATTTTTAGAAAATAAATTTAATGCAGTATTAAGTAAATTACATGCTGAAATGGGATCACCAGAACAACATACAGAGACTATGGGAAAAAGTGGAATGGGTGAAAGTGATACAGGAAAAAGTGAAATGGGAGAAGGTGGTGCTACCATTGATGAAATTGATTAAACATTTAAATAAAGAGTCGTTTCATAAACAAATATTTCTTGCTTATATTGGGGGGCACATTTTATAATCGTTTCATCAAATTCATAATTAAATAAATATGATAATTTATAAATATAACTAATAGGTCCCATATAATAATTATCGACACCGGGTCCACTATTTTTTAGAAATATTATTTTATCATTAACCTTTATATTATCTATAAACAATTTATATAAATATTCATTAGTTATATGAAAATCATAATCTTGTCTTCTCCTAGATATAATATCATTGGAAAAAAAGTCAATACGTGTATTGATAAAATATAAATAAGGTTTTTTCAAATTGTAAACATATTCATTAATTTCGTGTATTCCATACCACATGTTTTTCCATCCTCGTTTATTAGTTATACATTTATTTCCAATTAAACCTTCTGTTGTTCCAGTTAATTCTATTTCATTTTCATTTATGATAATTATTTGTTTAATATATTTTTTAACTTTATCATCAAAATAATTTAAAACATATTTTTCGTCCACGATTATAGAATCATTAAATCTTGTCCTTCTCCAACTTGAACCATCATAACATTCCAAATAAGACCAAGTTTGTATATATATATCTATTTTCAATCCTTTTTCGATTAAATATATGAGGAAATCATTTAAATTATTATTTTTAAAACTATCACGAACATGACCTCTTAATATAATAGCATATGTGTCATATAATTCATATGTATTTAAATAATTATGAACTGCTTTTTTAGAATTTAATTTTATAGTACGATTAGATAAAGAATTTTTAAATTTAAAATTTTTATAGTTTAAAATATTATCGGTTTTATAATAACAAGTAGTTTGTAAACAATATTCATAATCAGTTATATTATATATATTTATAATTTCTCCAGATTTATTTTTAGAATTATATTGTAATATATTATTAATATCATTAGAATATATTTCTATATATAATTTAATCATTATTTCAACAATTTTCATTGTATTACAATTAGAAATACATCCACAAGATAAATTATTATCTATTGATTTTTCATTTATAATATTGAATGTATCATTTATTAAATAAATAATTTGTGAATTAGTTGAATCACGGATATTATCAAGAATTTTATCTTGAATATCATCTTTTTTAAAAATATAAATTTTACATTCCGATTTGATATAACAAAATAAATATGTATCTATTGTATTCAATATTTTAAACCATTTAAATTTTTTAATACATTCTTCTATAGTATTGGTTTCAAAATTATATATATTTATACCATTTATATCATATCCATGGGTTACAACATATTTATCATCATCTATACAATGAATTATATTTGTTTCGGATGTAAATAAATTAGAACAACTTTTAATATTCTTAATCCAAGATCTTTTTCTTTTATCACAATATATACAAATAAATTTATCATCTTTCGGTTTAAATTTATTAAAATTGGATATATAAAAAACATCATCAAAATTGATTGAATTAATATTAATATCAAATAGTAAATCATATAATATATCTCCTTCAATATTTAAACCATCATTTTTTATTATTTCTTTACCTTGTAGATACATCATAGAACTATCATCATCTCTATGGATATTATAACAATTATTAAAATTTTTAATAGACAATTTATCATTACATTTAATAAAAATATGTTCTGGTATATTTTTTAATATATTATTAAAATATATGATTTGTTTATAAAGAGAATCAATATTATAAACTTTAATTTCCATGATATCTTTTCCATTGAAATCTTTATTCTCAATAGTTGATATATTATCTTCGTTATCTATATCAAACGTTTTCACATTATTATTTGTTATATTATTACTAATAGTATGTGAAAGTTTTATCCAACAACTATGTCTTTCATTACAATAAACAAATATAAATTTACTATTAAATTTATTACTATGAAATTTATTACTATTTTTATTTTTTATAATTCCATTATTCGTAATTCCATTAGTAATATATCTATACATATTACTAATAATATGGTTATAAATATAAAAATAATAACTTATTTGTAATTTTTACACAATCCGAATGTTTTTCTATGCCATTTCGTCAATCCATGTTCTTTAATAGCCTCAATGTGGTTTAAAGTCCCATATCCTTTATTATTTTTTAAATCATATTTTTCTAATTCAGGATTTTCATCAACTAATGTATCAATATATTCATCACGAAATGTTTTAGCCAAAATACTTGCCGCGGCGATAGGTATATATTTATTATCACCCCCATTAATATTAATATGTGGTATGATATCGTCATCTTTATCAATATACCAATTAAAATTAGGTCCATCAACCAATATTAAATCTATTGGTAAATCTTCTTCAATATTAGAAATACAATCATGCCACCCCTTCATTGTTGATTGTAAAATATTATATTTATCAATATACTCATTATCTATCATCTGAACATTAAAAGATATTGCATGTTCCATAATATAATCTTTCATTTCGATTCTTTTTTTTAATGATAATTTTTTAGAATCTTTAATGTCTTTATGAAAATCACCATTCCATACAACACCCGCTGAACAAACCGGTCCAAATAAACATCCTCTACCTGCTTCATCCAATCCGATTTCTATTTTATCATTTTCATAAAAAGTTTCCATAATATATTTTATTATTAATTTTTATTTAAATAATAATAAAGAATCACGAACAGAATCTTTAATATGTTTAATATGAGGGAATAAATCAACAAGTTTATTTGTATCTAAATAATTATTAGATCTATCACAAGCTAATATTTTTCTTTGTTCTTCAATTGTAAAGTTTTGATAAGTAAAATCGGGATCTACAATTTCTTTATACATATCTAATATTTCATTATGTGATATTAATCCTGGGTTAGTTAAGTTAATAGTTCCGGTTGTTTTTAGTTCCATCATTTTAAAAACATATGGTAATAATTCAGGTAAAACAGACATAGAATTAGGAACAGAACATATTTTTTCATAATTTGTAATTTTATAAATAAAATTTCTACTATTATTTTCTGAATTAATTGGCATCCGAATTCTCAAGTTTAATACCTCATTTTCATATTGTTTCATTAATCTATCTGTAAATCCTTTAACAATAGAATAAGAAGAACCAAAGAAATTGGGTAAAGATTCTTCCGTAAATCCATTATCTATGTTCCCAAATAAATGTTCTTCATCATATTGAAATATACAACCTGTTCCAAGATATGTGAAATGTATATTTCGTTTCTTACATATATCACACAAAACTAATGGAGAATATAAATTATCCCTAATATTTTCATATAATTTACCTTCTTGTTCTAAATAATCAATTGTTTGATATACTTTATCATTAATTTGTCCATGTGTTCTACCAATAAAAGAAACAATATGAGTAGGTTTTATATTGTCAATTTCCCCAATCAATTTATCATTATCATCAACCCTACATGAACCTTTTACATAATTAATTTTTTCCGAATCCATTAAATCTGTAAATTGTTTACCAATCCATCCATTAGAACCATAAATTAAAACATTCATAATAATACTAATAATAATAATAAATAGTAATATACGCACAATTATCTATATTTTATTATTCGTATAATTATGGATAACATAGAAACATTATTTATAACCGGAGGGGCAGGTTTCATTGGTTCTAATTTTATAAATTATTTTCATAAAAAATATCCGAATATTAAAATCATAAATTTTGATGCTTTATATTATTGTGGTGATGAAAATAATATAGATGTTCAAATAAGAATATCAGATAATTATAAATTTATTAAAGGTAATTTACAATCATATGAATTATTAGAATATGTATTTAAAGGACATAAAATAACACATATTATACATTTTGCAGCACAATCGCATGTACAGAATTCATTTACTGATGCAATACAATATACCCGAGATAATATAATAGGAACACATAATTTATTAGAAATTGTTAGACAACATTTAAAAGATATAGTTAAATTTATACATGTATCAACAGATGAAGTATATGGAGAATCTAAATTGGATGAAACAAATAAAACGGAAAATTCATTATTATGTCCAACAAATCCATATGCCGCAACAAAAGCGGCAGCAGAAATGTTAGTTTTATCATATTATAGTAGTTTTAAAATACCAATAATAATAACAAGAGGAAATAATGTATATGGACCAAATCAATATCCGGAAAAATTAATACCTAAATTTATTAAATTATTAAATGATAATAAACGAGTAACAATTCAGGGTGATGGTAGTTGTTTGAGAGCATTTTTACATTCATCGGATACATCTACAGCATTTGAAAAAATATTAGAAAAGGGAACAATAGGAAATATATATAATATAGGGTGTGATGAAAATATGGAATATAGTGTTATAGATATTGCTAAAATGTTAATTAAAAAAATTAAAAATACAACAGATTATGAAAAATGGATAGAATATATAGATGATAGACCATTTAATGATCAAAGGTATTATATCAGTAATGATAAATTAAAAAGTTTAGGATGGAATATTTATAAAAATTTTGAAACTGGTATAAATGAATTATTATGATATCATAGTATCAACATTAAACTTTTTTATGAATTTATTAAATATATCCAAAGATATATTTAATAATTCCAAAGGTTTTTTATTTAAAAAGGATAAATATAAATCTTTAATTTTATCTACAGATGTAAAATAAACTAATCCTTCATATAATTCTTCATCCACGGGAGAACAATGTTCAGATATAATAATACCCCCATGACTCAATATTTTAGATATTCTTGCTGATGGTATATATTTACTATCATCTTTATTTAGGTTTAAAAAGATACATCTATGATTGGTAATAAAATGATTATAAGATTTATTATTCCATAAATTGCAAATAATTTTAAAATTTTCTATAGATTCAACAATGTCTCGTTTATGTTTTGGTCTTCCTTCTATATGTCCTAAAAATACTAATTCTAATTTACTATCTTTCGAATAATCCATTATAGGTAATTCGGGTTCATATAATATAGGAACAAATTTAATTATTTTATCTTTTGTAAACGTTAATTGATCATTGAATAATTGTTGTCCATATAACCACATTTCATCAACCTGTATATTAAATGTACACGGTTCTGTCCAATAAAAAATAGTTTTAACCCCTTTTTTTTTTAATAAATCAAAATTAGGCCATGTTCTATGACCAATATATATTAAAATATCCCCTTCTTTACCTATTTTTTCTAATTCTGGAGCTTTTCCTATAACACAATTATAATCTTTATATAAAGATTTACATATTTGTGAACAAGTATTAATAAATGGTTCATACATAAATCGTTTAGGTGAAGGATCAATACAAGTTGATATATATATATTATTTTTAGGTTTTTTTATATTTTGAATCATAGTATCAACATTAAACTTTTTTATGAATTTATTAAATATATCATTTGATATATTTAATAATTCTAAAGGTTTTTTATTAACAAAAGATAAAAATAAATCTTTAATTTTATCTACGGATGTAAAATAAACTAATCCTTCATATAATTCTTCATCCACAGGAGAACAATGTTCAGATATAATAATACCCCCATGACTCAATATTTTAGATATTCTAGCTGATGGTATATATTTACTATCACCTTTATTTAGGTTTAAAAATATACATCTATGTGTATTAATAAAATGATTATAAGATTTATTATTCCAAATATTATAAATACATTTAAAATTTTCTATAGATTCAACATATTTCCGTTGTTTTACACGCCACCGTAAATCTCCTAAAAATACTAATTCTAATTTACTATCTTTCGAATAATCCATTATAGGTAATTCGGTTTCATATAATATAGGAACAAATTTAATTATTTTATCTTTTGTAAATGTTAATTGATCATTGAATAATTGTTGTCCGTATAACCATATTTCCTGAGCCGGTGTATGTAAAGTAAAAGGTTCGGTCCAATAAAAAATAGTTTTCACTCCTTTTTTAATATAATTATGAAAATTAGGCATTTTATCACATCCGATAAATATAAACATATCACCCGACTTTATCGTTTTTAAATCGCCCAATATGATAGGAAAACATTTGTAAATTTTTAAACATATATCTACAGATGTTTTAATAAATGGATCATACATGAATGTATAATTATTAGAACAAGAAATATATATATTCATATCAGTTTCATTAATTTCCTTTACACTATTATCAATAGTATTAATTAAAATATCAGATCGATATTCTTTTATACTATTATCGTTTTCTATATATATATATTTTTCAATATTGGGTAAATGATCTTTAAAATGAAGATCACAAAATATATTATTTGAATATAATTTAATATAATCTCCATATTTAAGTTTTTCAAAACATATATCTGTTACATCTTTTAATCCATTTTTATCATCAATATTATCATCATCAATATTATCATCAATATTATCATCAATATTATCATCAATATTATCATCAATATTATCAATGGTATCATAAATATCAATTGTATAATAAATTTGTAAATCGATATATATAGATTTATTCACGTTATCAATTAATATATATCCATGTTCACATTGATTATTAATTTCACTACCATTTATATATATATATTTTTCTTCACCTATAATTGGATCTCCAAAAAAAATATCATTAAATATATTATTACTATTTAATAGAATATATCCATCTCTATATAAATATTCATAACATTTATCAGTTATATTTACCTTATTATTATTTAAACCATATTCTATGATGAAATGTCGCTCTAGTTTAATTATTGTTTTATTAATTGTTTGTTGAAAATAAATACTTTTTTCATTAAAACATAATTTTATTTTTTTCTCAACACCGGGATATGGATCTCCAAATAGTGTATCACAAATATAATTATTGCAATTCAATAAATTGTAATCTTTTAATTTTTTAAATTTATTATAATTAATTTTTTTTATAGTTATATCATTTTTATCAATAGTTATATCATTTTTTATAGTTATATCTTGTTTTATGTTATATATAGTTTATCTACATTAAAATGATATAAACCATAATATATTTTCATATTAAACAATCATATAAATATTTTTAAAAAATCTAACAAAAAAAAATAATTCACACTATTTTTTTTGTTTTTTTGTTTTTTGTTTTTTGTTTTATCACACTATTTTATCACACTATTTTATCACACTATTTTATCACACTATTTTATCACACTATTTTTGTTTTCAAGCTTCACTATCACTGTGTTCTTCGTTGTATTTGTCAACCTTGACCTTTAATTTTTCCAGTTCTTCTTCCCCCAATTCGTCCATAATGAGTTTCATCACACTCAGGAAGTTGTCAGTCCTCTTTTCAACATCTCCGGCTTCAATCTCTTCCGAATGCTCTATATTCCATTCTTTGTTGGCTTCTTTGCGAGAAGTGATTTGGACCTTGTAAACATCGGTTTCTTCGGTCATGAAGTATTTGCGGACGGTCATCTTGACCTTCTTCTTTTCATCGGGTTCTTTCTTTACCTTCTTCCCCTTTGAACCCTTCTTCCCCTTCTTGGGTTCATCGTCCGAATCTGAACCCGAACTTGTGATGAAATCCATCAACTCTTGGGTTGTGAATTCTTTTCCAGAGAACTCATCGGCGATGGAGGACATGAAAGTGTTGAGAGACATTTTTTTTAAAATTAGTTTTGAGTTTTGAAGAGTTTCAAAGAGTTTTAAAGTTGCTATTTATTGATTATTTGGTAATATTTTCTAAAACGTTTTCAAATTAAATTTTTAAGGAATTAAAATATAATATATTATAATGGAAAATAGACATATTATAAATTTAACCCTTGGAATATTATTATTAAAAATTATTACAAAATGTATGAAAAAAATATTAAAAAAGAATAGACCCAATGGATTAAAGGGGGGGATGCCTTCATTCATGGGGGCATTAACATTATACATTTCAACTTATTTATATTTGAATTCAAATAATTTAAGTATTGAAAGTTTATTATCAATTATAATATTTATAATTGGTAGTTTATCCATTAAATATTATATGAAAGAACATACACTAAGTCAACTTATAGTTGGTGGAATAATTGGTATATTATTTGCTAAAATTATAAACTTTGTAAATTAATTTTTAAATATAATATTATAATATATAATGGATAAAAGTTCTTTAATATATTTATTAGTGTGGGTTATAATTAGTCATACTTTCGGTTTTATTATAAAGTATTATAATATAAAACCCGAAGGTGGTATTATAATTACAAGTATATTAATTTCAATACTTTTATATATATAATATTATATATAATATGGATAAAGGTTCAATTATAAATATATTATTATGGGTTCTAATATGGAATTTAATTGATTTTCTAATAGAATATTTTAATATAAAATCAAAAAATGGTATAATAATTGGAGTAGTATTAATATCAATTCTTCTAATAATATAATATTATAAATAGTATTGTATATGAAACTCTATAATTTAATAGAATTATTTATATTACAAATTTTTGGTTTCTCAATTTGGACATATATAGAATCAATTATGGATCTATATAAATGGTCCGATAAAAAAAGGATGTATATGTCTTCAATGATGATAATAACAATATTAATAATATTATTATATATATTTTAACAATTATATAAATTTAAGAATTTAAAAATATTCTCAATATATAATAAATAATACCGATAGATAAACATTTAAAAGCTACACCCATCATACTTATGCTTCCATTTTCACCAATAAACAATGATAATCCTGTAGATACAAGCATATTATCTATTTGAGATAATGATAAAATAAAAGCAATAATTCCAATAATAATTGGCTCTTTAATATCTTTTTGAATTTTATCGATAAAACTTTCATTTTTATCAGATTCTATACTATTAGGAATCGTATTTTCTGGCATTTGCTGTTGCTGTTGCATTTGCTGTTGCTGTTGCTGTTGCTGTTGCTGTTGCTGTGGCATTTGCTGTTGCTGTGGCATTTGCTGTTGCTGTGGCATTTGCTGTTGCTGCTGCATTTGCATTTGCTGCTGCATTTGCTGTTGTTGTTGCTGTTCGTGTTGTTCATGTTGCATATATTCTTGCTGTGGCATCTGTTGTTGCTGAGGTGGCATTTGCTGAGGTGGCATTTGTTGTTCATCATCTCCTTCATTTAATTCTGATAAAATTGAATTAACAATATCATCTTCTTCTTTGGACAATTTATTATTAATATTATTTATAGATGTTTCTTTAGACATAATATATAATACTTTGAATTAATTATATTTTAAAATATAAACGGATTTTTAATAGATAAATCATTTAAATTGGTAGCACAATACGCATTTCCTTGATTATCAATACCATTATAATTTCCTACTATACATGGGTCAAATAAACTTTTATAGTCTGTTTCGGGGGAACAATTTGTACATATTTCCTTACATAAGTTTGTTTTACTACAAAAAGCAAACCCATCAGGACATTCTTTTACTTTAAAATAACTTTCACCTGGACCATTATCAGTATAAAAATTCCCATTTGTATACCCTTCAATACCCTTTTCTTCTTTACCTTCTTTACCTTCATTACATTTTTTATCTATTGGATTGTTATCTATATCATAATATTTAATAATAGGTTCAACATATTTAATATCTTTAGTTGTTTCATTAATACAACCATTTAACATAACATTAGCATTTTGTCTTTCAGGATCTATATAATTACAGTTTCGCATAAACTCTATATATTTTGTATAACTCATATATATATATATAATTTATTAATTTGATAATAATTTAATAATTAAATAAATAATAATTTTATATTATTTTTTAATGATTGATAAAGGAATTATACTTTGTAATGATATATTTGAAAAAATAGGAATAGAATATAAAAAAAACATATTCTGGGAACTTTCATTAAATAATCGCAAGGCTAAAGAATTTTGGATAAAAAAATATTGTTTCGACCAATTATTTATTAAATATAGTAAAAGATATGATGGATTTATTCAGAATAAAGATTATAGACACACAACAAACGAAGGTAATCATTATTCTAATTATGTATCTCCAGAAGTATATTTAAATCATAAACGAATTGGAGAAAATGAAAAACTTAATTTTATAGATTTAAGATATAGATTATTTAATGAAATTATATTATTAAAAAATATACCATTGAGATTTAAAAAAAGAGCTTTAAAAGATAAACAACATTATATAGAAGTTGAAGAATTTATAGAATGTATAAGTGGTGGATATTTAGATATATTATATAGAGATTATAAATTTAATTGTTTTAATGGTCCCAGATGTATACATTGTAATAGAATTACTAATTATACAAATGAATTTGTGGATATCTGTGAAATGGATCAATTAATTTAATACATTTCACTAATTTACAAAAAAATTAATAGCTTGTACTATGTTTTTAAATTTATGATCAACATAATCTGGAACGCTTTCTTCGTTTCCAATATAAATAGTCGTCCAATTAAATTTCTTTGCTGTTTCTAAGTTATCAATTAGATCATCAAAAAATAATATATCGGGATTATTATATTCGCTAAATAAAGATACATTATTAAATCGAATTCTATTATGAACAAAATTATAAGCATTGAAATCGGGTTTCATTAAATTTATAGTATCTCTAGCAAAAATTAAATCAATATAATGAAATATATTTAATTTTTTTAATGATATATCAGCATGTCCATAAGTAGCATTTGTAAATAGATATTTAGGTGAATTTATTTGAGATAATAAATTAATTAAATTTAAATCTTGTTTAATATCATCATATGTATTGTATGGTTTATATAATAATGTATGATCTAAATCAAAAACAAATGTTTTCATATATATTATATATATTATGATTATATTTAAATAATATATATTATTATATATTAATATAATATGTCATCTATTAAAACAATAGTCATATCTAAACAATTAGTTCAAGAAGATCCAGAATTTTTTGATACCAATAAAGATGATATGAAAATGGATACAGAAGAAAGTCAAGATGGATTTATCCCCGGGGATATTATATTAGAAGATACTCCAATTGATAATAAAGTTATCATAAATAATGATGGAGAATTTAATATAGTATCATCAGATATGAATAAAGATGATGATGATGAAAGTATGCTTGATGAAAATGTATCTGAAGAAAATATAGATGATAAATCTGAAGAAGAAATAGAAAGTATCCAAGAATCGGATGATGAAAGTATACTTGAAGAAAAAGATGATTCGGAAGAAGAAAGTATGATGGATGAACAAGAAGATAAAGAACAAGATGGTGGCGGATCTGAAGATATGACAAGGGTAGATTTACAAGAAATATCCAAATTAAAAGTATGGGATTTGATAGATACTTATTTTAGAGATACTCGTTATTATAAATCCCAACATCAATTAAATTCTTATAATGAATTTATACGATCAGAAACAAATGGTATTCAGAGTATTATAAAAAATGATGATAAACCTTTAATTTTATATAAAGAACCATCAAAGACAGATAATACTAAATTTAAATATGAGATAAAGATATATTTTGGAAAAACAATAGATATTAAAACAGGTAATTTTATAAATACCGATGATAATATATTTGTTTCAAATCCTACTATATATAATAGTGAAACAGACAAATTTGATTATATGTATCCCAATAATGCAAGATTAAAGGGATTAACATATGCAAGTAATATTTTTTGTAATATTAGTATTATTTATAATATAGTAGATGAAAATAGAAAAATATATAAATTATTCGAGAAAGTTGATATAGGTAAAATTCCAATCATGCTTCATTCATCTAGTTGTTTATTAAACGGATTGGATAAAACAAAATTAAGAGAATTGGGTGAATGTCAATACGATCAAGGTGGATATTTTATAATAAATGGTAAAGAAAAAGTTATATTATCACAAGAAACAAAAGTGAATGATATCTTATATATATATGATTCATATGAAGAAAATGTAGATATTCAAGCAGTCATTAAATCTGTATCTACAGAGGGATTTCAATCATCAAGAACAAATGGTATTAAATTAGTAAGTGCTAATATTGCTGGTGGTTTTAAAGAAAAAAATATACAAAAAAGAATCGTTATAAGAATATTAGATATGGATGATAAAATACCATTATTTGTTTTATTAAGAGCCTTAAATGACACCAATGATAAATTTATATTTGATAAAATAATATATAAAAATGATAGTATAGAATTAAAACAAAAATTACATGAATTATTATCATTTTCTCATAAAGAATCCAAAATGATAACAACACAAAAACAAGCTTTTAAATTTTTATCAGTTTATACAAAAGGTAAAGATGTCATTAATGTGATTGATATATTAAATAATAATTTATTCCCCAATTATGGTTCAGATAATAATAAAAAATTAGATATATTAACATATTCAGTTAGGAAATTACTATTAAGTTATATAGGAGTATATAAAAAGGTAGATAGAGATTCATATGCTTATAAACGAGTAAATACACCTGGTGTCTTATTATTAGAATTATATCGTGAGTTATTTCATACTTTTAAGAAAAATCTATCTTTAAAAATAGACACTGAATATAAATTTAATTTTGATAAAGAATCATCCATAGACACAATTATTACTCCATCAAATCAAAATGCTGTATTTGATAATAAAATAATGAATAGTATTGTTAAATCATTTGGTGGTAGTTTTGGTACAGGTATTTCAGCTCAACAAGGTATAGTCCAAGATTTAAATAGAAATTGTATGTTAGGGACATTATCACATATAAGGAGAATAGTTACACCCTTACCACCAGGGTCTAAAGCAATAGGACCTCGTAAATTACATAGTTCTCAATGGGGATTTATATGTCCCACTGAATCACCAGATGGGGGGAATACGGGGATAATTAATCATTTGACAATTATTAGTGATATCACATTAAATATATCGGGAAATCATATTATAGAAGCCTTGAGAGATTTAAATTTAGAAAATATTGAAGATATGATCAATTCAGATTTATCAGAATTAACAAAGGTATTTATAAATGGTAAATGGATTGGTCTTCATAGACGACCTGAAGGGTTATTAAAAATATTAAAATTATTAAAATTAAATAGTATTATTCATATACACACATCTATTAATTGGAATATTAAAACAAATGAATTTCATATATTTACAGATGCTGGTAGAGTTATTAGACCTATATTAGTATTAAACAATGGTAAAAATAAATTAGTTAATGATGAAATTGTTGTCAAAGAATGGAAACAAGTTATTTTTGGATATATGTATCAAATTAAAGGATCTGATATAAATATAAATCGTGATATATATTACAGAGACATATTTTTAAAACTAATAGAAAAAGATAATTATATAGATATACTCCAAGATAATTCTTCACCCATAGAATATATTGATTCAAGTGAGAGTGAATCATTATTTATATCAAAAGATATATATAGTATAATACCCGAACATACACATTCTGAAATACACTCATCTCTTATATTAAGTCCATTGGCATTACATGTTCCATTTCCCGATCATAGTCAATATCCAAGAAATGTATTTAGTTGTCAACAAACAAAACAAGCTGTGGGTATATATTCAACACAATATAATACAAGGTTTGATACATTCGGACATATCTTAAATTACCCACAAAAACCATTAATTACATCACGTTATCAACATTATACAGATATAGATAAAATGCCTTATGGAGCAAATGCGATAGTAGCCATAGCATCTTATACTGGATATAATCAAGAAGATTCAGTCATATTAAATAAAACATCAGTAGATAGGGGAATGTTTAGTTCTTTATATTTGAGGAGTTATGAAAGTAATGAATCAGAAGGTAAAAATACTAAAACGGTCTTCTCTAACCCAGATAATATTAAAAATACATCTAATAATAAACCAATAAATACAAATAATTTAGATGATAATGGTATTGTAAAAGAAAATACGTATATAACACACGAAGATGTAATGGTATCAAAATCTACTACAATTAATTTACCCGACGGGACTGAAATAAATAGAATAAGTAGTGATAAGATTAAATTTGGAACAAGTGGTATTGTTGATAAAGTTATTATAACGGAAAATAGAGATAAAACAAGAAAATGTAAAGTAAGAATAAGAAAAGAAAAGATAGCAGGTGTTGGTGATAAATTTGCTTCTAGAACCGGTCAAAAGGGTATGTGTGGGATGGTTTTAGAACAAAAAGATATGCCATTTACGGATGAAGGGATCGTCCCAGATATTATTATTAACCCCCATGCTTTTCCAAGTAGAATGACCATTAACTATTTTTTAGAAATGATATTGGGTAAAATAGCTTGTAAGGGTGGATTTCATGGAGATGGGACCCCATTCCAAAATAATGAAGTCAGTGATTATATTAAATTATTAGAATCTTCCGGGTATAATAAACATGGTGAAGAAGTAATGTATAGTGGAATAACAGGCGATCAAATAAAAACATCTATATTTTTTGGTCCTTGTTATTATCAAAGATTAAAAATTATGGTTGCTGATAAGATTCATTCTAGATCAACGGGACCTATTCAAAGTTTTATCAGACAACCCGCAGGTGGTAGAGCAAATCAAGGTGGATTGAGAATAGGTGAAATGGAACGAGATGGATTAATTTGTCACGGAGCAAGTCATTTTCTTCAAGAAAGTGGTATGGAAAGGTCAGATAAATTTGATTTATATATTAATAAACATAATGGATTGATAACACATACAAAAGATTCTCATTCAGATAAACGAGTATTTATGCCTTACGCTATGAAAATGCTGATACAAGAATTAGAAACGATGTCAATTGCTCCAAGATTAGTTGTAGAAAAAGAACCAGACAATGATTTTGTAAATAGATATATTATGGAAAATCTAAATCCCGATAAAACTAATTATGATGAAATTGTTTCAAATATTCGAAATAATGATATCATAGATCTAAAAGATGATATGAAAGATGAAACCATTGATACAACTATATTGGATGAAGGATTAGATACGGAAGAAGATGATTGGCCATTGGAAGAAGCTATGAAAGTTGATTTAGAAGATGGAAATGATTCTGAAATGTGCTTTGAAGAAGGAAGCGTTGAAGGAACAATTCAGAGTGATAAAACTGGAATAGATGATTCAGAAATGTGTTTCGAAGAAGAAAGTGTAGAAGATGATTCTAATGGTGATTCTAAAGATGAATTAAATGAATTAACCAATATTGATGGTTTCCAAAAACATCAAGATATATATGATAAAGGAGAAGAAAAAGATTGTTCAGAAAATATAAATTGGAAGAAATTAGATGAAATTAGAACAAGTGATGCATATACAAAATATCTAAATAAAATTTCGACAAATCCTAAATATATAACATTCAATCAAACGTATTTCCATGCGGGTGATGAAATTCAATTTGAAAGATATGGATATATTCAATCTAGAATGTTAGAATATCCGAAAGAACCTTCTAAACAAAATAGTATATATTTTGGAAATAATAGTGAAACGACCTATAATACATTCGAATATATGTTTAATATATTAAAGAAAGGTGTATATGTAGTCATACGAAATAATGAACTAGCCGTATTTTTACCATTTAATAATATAAACTATGTAAATAACTGGTCAAAAGTTTTACAAAAACCTGGGAATAAAAAAGAAGTTCAAAAAATAATAAATGAAAAGAATTTTTATAGTAATAAAGGTGAAAAAAAGAATGTATCAGATCCGAGTAAATGGTATGCGAATAATTGTATATTTAGACCCGAAAGAATGAGATTTGATTTTTCTAATTTTATTTTAGAAGGAGATAAAACAGTGGTTCCATTTAGACATTTCTTAATGAATTTCATGCAATCAATTCGTAAGCAAAAGAAAAAGATCCCCGATTTAGAATTCTTTTTTAATCCTAGAGATTTCCCAGTTCTAAAAGATAAGAATATGGAACCATATGAACAAATATTCCCTAAAAAAGAATTAGATCAAAAATATATACATAAAACATATACTCCCATTTTATCTCAATCGGGTAATACAGAATATCATGATATCCCAATACCAACAGAAGATGATATGAAGAGATTAATGGATGATAAAATCTTCCCTCAAAATGACACTTGTGGGAATAATTATGGAACAGAATTTAAAATAAATGATGATTGGAATGATAAAAAAGATATATGTGTATTTAGAGGTTCGGCCACGGGTTGTGGAATAACACCTGATACAAATATGAGATTAAAAGCAGTATTAATGTCATATAATTTAGAAAAAGAAAGTAAAACAATATTAGATGCCAAATTAACAAGTTGGAATAAAAAACCAAAAATATATAATGGACAATTGGGTTTAATACCTAAACAAGAAGTATTGAAAAAATATAAGGGATTTTATGTAGGTCCAAAGAATTTTATGAATATAACCGAACAATCTAATTACAAATATATTTTAAATATTGATGGTCATGTAAAAGCATTTAGATTAAGTAATGAAATGAGATCACATTCGGTGATATTATTAGTTGATTCACCCTATACATTATGGTTCCAAGATAAATTAATAGAATATGAACACTATGTACCAGTAGCAAAAGATTTGTCCGATTTAGAAAGTCAAATTCAGTGGTGTATTGACAATGATCCGAAATGTAAACAAATAGCAGATAATAGTTTTAAATTTTATAAACAATATTTAGAAAAAGAAGGTGTTTATAATTATTTTGAGAATTTATTAACTAATTTATCACAATTGAGAGTTAAACCTGAATTTAAAATGAATAAAAATAGTGTTAAATTAATTGTGGCTTACAGGGATTCGGGAGACGGAATAAGGAAGAGGCAATTAAATATATTTATAGAAGAAATGGTTGAAATATTCAAAGGAAGATCTAGATTACAAGTGTATCTCATTGAACAAGAATCGGATAGGGAAGATTATAAAGATCTACCAAAAGAATTACAACAACCCAAAACAAAAATGGCTAAATTTAATTTAGGTAGATTAAAAAATATAGGTTTCCAAATATCTAATGCTGAATCAGAGGGAGAAGAAAACACATATTATATTTTGAGTGATTTAGATTTATTACCTTCGCATGATTTAATCTCCGATTATTTAAAATATCCCGATAATCCAATACATTTAGGTTATTTAGGAACTAGATATAATATGGAAGGAAAAAATAAAACTTTCTTTGGTGGTGTTATATCAACAAATGAAAAAGATTTTACAGAAGCAAATGGATATCCGAATGATTTCTGGGGATGGGGTGGGGAAGACGAAGCATTGAGAGATAGATTCATAAAAAATAAAATTAATATAGAGAAACCAACAGAACCGGTTATAGATTTAGAAGATTTAACAGATTTTAAAGAAAAAAATATATTCTTAAAAGATAATAAAATGAAAGATTATAAAAAAAATGAAAAATTATTACAAGATAATACTGAATGGAAAAATAATGGATTAAATAATATTGATTCAAGTTATGATATAGTATCAGAAAAAAATTATTCAATAAATGGAAAAGAATATGATAATGTAGGACATATTAAAGTTAAATTAAATATAACAGATATGGATAAAATAGAATTATAATTTGAAAATATATTTAATAATAATAATATAAAATAGAAAAATAGAAAAATGGAATTCCAACTATCCACAATGGAAACCCTATGCATGAATTTATTGAAAGAAATTCAGAAATGTAAATTTGAATTACAAGGTAAAAAACCATTAAAAGGAGCCCCTCTTCTTCATACAGATAGGAATAGTATCATTTCATATTTAGTGTTAAATAAAGATATTAAATTGGACATTGAATATACAGGTTTGAAAAATTCTGGGTGGCGGAAAAATTGTGATTATATCAAAACATTTGATAAATATGTTCACATCAAACATGAAGGACAAAAAAAAACATTATCTATTTCTAAAATAGAATCAATTGTTCCAAGTTCACCAGATATGCATAAAGCAATTAAAAATTATGAATTGTTTCATAAAATGGAACCGGGAACAGCAAAACCAATGAATGTTTATAAATCGAGTGCTGGTGTAGAAGGATGGGCTAATTATGAAATTAAAATTGATGAAGATAACATTAATGAAATATTAACTTTGAAAATGGATGATTTTAACATTGGAACAGACAGTTCTAAAAAATTAAAGAGGGGATTAGAAGAATGAATCTTAAAATAAAAATAAACTAATAATCAATAATACATATTTATACTATATTTTTTTTATATTTTTATACGCTTAAAAATTTAATTTGAAAACATATTTAAAAATATATTAATATAATAAAGTAAGTAGAATAGTAAATAAAATCAAAGTCGTTTAAATTTAATCAAAAAAAAAGTTAAAATAAAAATGTCAAAATCAGCAAAAAAATCACAAGCTCTTAAACCCAATGAAGTTGATCTAACAAAACTGACATTTTCAGATGTCAGGTCTCTACCGAGTGGGGCAAAATTGGTATTTGTAAATATTAATGAAAATTCTCTATACGTTCAGACTCCAGAACTTGAAACTCCATTTGATTGTAACTTCTTCCCCGACGGTTCGGATGATACAGGGAAAATCACAGTGAATGTTTCTTTAAAAGGTATGGAAGATGATAAAAAGATTGGAGATTTTCATAACTTGATGGATAAGTTTGATACACTTGTCAAAGATAAATGTATTGAAAATTCGGTTCAGTGGCATAAAAAACCAAAGATGTCAATGGAAACAGTCGAGTCATTATACACAAACATGATTAAAGTTTCTACTGATTCTGAAACAGGAGAACCCAATGGTAAATATCCACCTCAATTCCGTTATAAGATTAATAAGAAAAATAAAAAATGGGAATGTCGCTTTTACAATGAACTAAGAGAACCTATTGAGGATCCACAAGCCGAAGAACTCCTTAAAAAGGGGGCGAAGACTAAAGCATTACTGAAATGTACTGGTGTGTGGATTGCTGCGGGGAAATTCGGATGTTCATGGAGGGCAGAGCAGATCATTATCAATACTCCAAAAACTCTTGATGATTATGCCTTCCGATCTGATGATGAAGATGATGGAGAAGAAGAAGAATCTGGTGGTGTTGAATTTGTAAACGATTCTAGTGATGAAGAAGAGGAAGAGGTTGTAGTTAAATCTAAATCTAAGAAATCATCTAAAAAATAAATTCAAAAAAATAAATTATAAAAAAAATACTTAAACATAAATAAATACATATATATATAATAATAATAATAATAATAATTTAATAATTATTATTATTATTATTTTTTATGGTAGTGTTCCCGAGCGGTCAAAGGGGTCAGACTCAAGATCTGATGCGTATGCTTCGTGGGTTCGAATCCCACCACTATCACCAGTCTGGTTAGCTCAATTGGATAGAGCGTCCGCCTTCTAAGCGGAAGGTTATGGGTTCGAGTCCCATACCAGATACAGGTCGTGTAGCTCAGTCGGTTAGAGCGTTGGTCTTATGAGCCAAAGGTCGCGGGTTCAAGTCCCGCCATGATCATTTATTTATTATCTTTTTTTTTTAATCCTTCTTAGCTCAGTTGGTAGAGCACTCGGCTGTTAACCGATAGGTCGCTGGTTCGAACCCAGCAGAAGGAGAATCTTTTAATTTATTTTTTTTATTATATTATAATATATATAATGGAAAATTTAAATAAGTCAATGATAAAAAAACCTGTAAAATGGACGAACGAACAGGAAGAATTATTGGCCGAATGGGCCGAAAAGGCTAAATGTTACCGTTGGTTACATTCACGTTCTGAAAAAAAATATAGATCAAGAAATTATGCTTTTACGATTCCAGTAATTATATTATCTACATTAACCGGTACCGCCAATTTCGCAATGGATTCATTTGTCCCCGAAGAATATAAACAAATTGCTATGGCGGGTGTTGGTTCAGTAAATATATTTGCAGGGATATTATCAACATTACAGAATTTTTTAAGGTATGCTGAATTAATGGAATCAAATAGATCTTGTGAAGTATTATGGTCTAAATTTGGAAGAAATATAGAAGTTGAATTAGCATTAGAACCGGGTCGAAGGAAACCAGCAGAGGATTTCATGAATATATGTAGAGCAGAATATGATGGATTAATTGAACAATCACCAACAATAGATGATGATATTATCCAACAATTTAAGAGAAATTTCAAGGGAACTAACATTAAAAAACCTGATATATGTAATGGTTTAGATAAATGTAACATATATACAATACCCAAGGATGAAAAAGTAGCAAAAATAATGTCGAATGCGGCACATAATTTAAAACCTGTTCATAATTGGAAAAATATCACAGATACGAAAATAATAAAAAATGATATTAGTCAAATATTAAAACCTATTGATAATAAAGTTGAAAATAAAAAAGAAATGAGTGAATTATCTAATATGGGTATGGTTTCAGCATTTAAAAATAGAATGAAACAAGAACCAGAAGTAGAATTAGTTGTAGAAGAAGAAGAAGAACCTGAAGAAGAATCCGAAGAAGAACCCGAATTAGAACCCGAACCAGAACCCGAACCCGAACCCGAACCCGAACCCGAACCCGAACCCGAACCTGAACCCGAACCCGAACCTTAATTATAATTAAAATAAAATATTTGTAATATATATATATATATAATGTTATCAGTTGGTTCTAGAGCTCAAGTATGGCACAATAATGCTAAAAAAACAAAGGGTGGTTTATCAAAAAAAGATTTAAAAAAAAATAAACATGGTAGAATTGTTAGTAAAAAATTAAGTATGAAAGCCAATAAAGAAAATAGATTAAAGAAAGCTGGTTATTTCACGACTAAAGGTAAATTTGGATCGTTTAAAAAATCAGTTAAAAAATCTGTAAAAAAATCTAAAAAACCTTGTAAAAAGGGTTCTAAACGAAAAGTAGTTTATTGTATTAAATCTAAAAAAAAGAAATAAATTAATCAATTAACATTGAATTATTTCGTTTATTTTTAAATTTACGAAATGTATTTATCATAATTTTACCATTTAAACATATAAATATAATTATATTATTTCTTTTTTTCTTACGTATATATTTATTATAAAGTATATATTTATTTTTAACCATTATAATAAATATAATATTATAATATTATATTAATTTTTAAAAGTCTGAGTAAATATTTTCATAATATATTCTGGAGTATAGTTGACTCGATTTGTTATTGACTTCTTTTTTTTAGATTTCTTTTTAGATTTCTTTTTAGATTTCTTTTTCTTTTTAGTTTTCCCTCCTTTAACCTTTAAAGTTTTAGGTATAGTTTTAGGGGGAGAATTTAAAACAGATAATTGTTGTTTTACGTCTATATCGCGACCTTCATTTTCTTTTAATAACTCAATATGTAGTTTTTTTAATTCTATTAATTTTAAATCTATAAATCCACCTCTTTTTAATGAAGGATCATTTTTTTCTTCCCCCGCATAATGCATCGTCTCTCGTAGTTCATCATATTTTTTAATCCATGGTACTCTATATTTAAAATAAGGGGGTCCAACAAATTCTTCACCCGCAAGTTTTGTTAATTCTTGAATAGCAATATTGATGCGTGGTCTATGTTCATATTTCTCACCAACTATCATGCTTTTAATTGTTCCTCGCATATCTTCTCCCGGTCCTCCACCCTTCATCAATTTGGTTATTTTAGTTTGTATTTTTTTTATATTTTTTTTTAGATCTTTTTTAATTTTATTTTCCATTATAATATAATAAATATAATAAATATAATAAATATATTTAAAAAATACAAAATACTAATAATAATTATAAGAATGTCGCCAGGTAGTTTCAATGGTCATAATCATGGTGGAGGTCACACGGGAACAGGTAAAAAACAAAGAACGGGTGTATATAATTTAGGTTATCATTCGAATATACAACCCAATAGAGTATTTAAAGTTGGAACTGAAGTTTTTAATATTCAGACGGGTATAACGGGTTCTATTATAGAAAAAACATTATATAAAAATAAACGATCTATTGTATTAGTTAAAATGAATAATAAACAAAGTTATATGAGAACATCAACATTACGAACATTAGATTATCCTGAAAAACAAGTTAAAATGAATATAGAAACATCTTTTAATGATAAAAATAAAAAAAATAGTAATCGGGAAAATCAAATCATCGAATCTCAAAAAAAGAGAGCTGAATTTAGAGATAAACGGAAATTAATTAATTCTATTTTAAGTGAACATAATAATCATACTATTAAACTGGATCAAAATGGATCTAATGATAATTTATGTCCTTGGGTATCAAGTAGATCAGATTATTATAAATTTGTAAATGAAAATGATAGTCATAGTATTAAGAGATTATTTGAACGTGAAAAACTTATCAAAAAATTTATTATTGATAAAATAACACAAAATTATATTAATAAAATAATTGATAAAAAGGATAAATCAATTGATTCACCTGGATTTAAAGAATATATTGATGAAAAACGAACTGAATATAAATCTGAATTACATCATAAAGACTTGAAAACATTAAAGATTATGTCAGATTTTAAATTGGAAGATTTAAATACCAATAAAGAAAATGAAGATTATGAAATTATAGATGAGGTTCCATTGGATTTAGAATATGAATTATGTTAAAGAAACTTCATCCAGAATTGGATTATGCTCTAACGTAACATCTTGGAGGATCACTTAAAAAAGGCCCATCCCAAAAACAATCGTAATGTCTACTACAGTCATTTACTATCCCAACATCACATTCTTCTTTAAATCCCTTTCCAGTATCTATCGTACACTGCCCGTTATTACATCTATCATTATATGGGCAACCTTCATCATTCCTACATAGTCTACCACGTGTGTGTTTTCCACTAAATACTTTTACAATAGAATTATTTTTAGAACCCGAAATCATATTACTTAAAAACCATCCAATTAGGAAAGCAATTACAACCATTAATATCTCTTCAGCATTCATATTCATATATATATATATATATAATATTTTTTTTTTTAATTTAATGCTTGGTTATATGCCATTTTATTTGTTTCATTAATAGTATGTGTCGGTGTATATATCATTTTTAATATTTCTCTTGTTCCCTTTGTAACAGGTTTAACGCCATGTTTATAAGAATCTGCTTTCACAATCATTAATGAATTGGGTTTCGTCCAAACATTATGTTTCATTCCCCAATGATCAATATATTCTGTTTCACTATCAGATGTATTATTTAATGTATATACAATTTCATATTGAGGTATTTCATATAATAATACATCAGTATGCCAAAACATACCCTGTGATTTATTATAAATACGATATTCAATTGGAATTTTAGATTGATATACTTTTTTACCAACTAAATTAGATATTTTATTTAAGTTTTGTTTATTATAAAACATATCATATATATTTTGATCATTTAATTTTTTAGATAATAATCCATTATTATTTGGTTTTAAATCTTGTAGATTATGAATATGATTTAGTAATTCTGAATAATCTTGTTTATTTAAAAAATCATCTATATAAATAACACTATCTAAATGTATGTAATGATAATATCCTAAACTTATAATAATTATAAATATAATAATTAATATTATTTTATAATTCATATAATATCATATATATTAAAAATCTTCACTACCAAAATCAACTGTTTTAGTATTATTTTCAGCATTAGGGTTTGAAGCGTTCGAATATTCTCCAACTCGCCTTTCGAAAAAATTAGTTTTACCTTGTACGGATATACTTTCCATCCAATCAAAAGGATTTTTAGTTTGATAATGTTTTTCTAATCCAAACATATTTAATAATCTATCGGCTACAAATTCAATATAATTACTCATTTCTGAACAATTCATTCCTATCAAAGAACAAGGTAATGATTCCATTGTGAATTCTTTTTCTATTTCAACAGCTTCCAAAATAATTTCCAAAATAGTTTCTTTATCGGGTTTATGTTTTAAATATTCATACATTAATACAGCAAATTCAGTATGTAAACCTTCATCACGAGATATTAATTCATTACTAAAGCATAATCCGGGCATTAAACCACGTTTCTTTAACCAAAATATAGAACAAAATGAACCTGAGAAAAATATACCTTCTACAACAGCAAATGCAATAAGTCGTTTTCCAAAACTAGAAGATTTATCATTTATCCATTTTAAAGCCCAATCTGCTTTCTTTTTAATACTTGGGATAGTATCAATAGCATTTAATAACATAGTTTTTCGTGATTTATCTTTAATATAAGTATCAATCAATAATGAATATGTTTCAGAATGAATATTTTCCATTGACACTTGAAAACTATAAAAAAATTTAGCTTCTAAAACTTTAATCTCATTTAAAAATCTTTCGACTAAATTTTCATTGACAATACCATCTGACGCGGCAAAAAAAGCAAGCGTCATTTCAATAAAATATTGTTCATTTTTAGATAGATTTTTCCAATCTTTCATATCTTTTGTTAAATCTAATTCTTCTGTTGTCCAAAAGTTTGATTCGGCTTCTTTATATTTATTCCATATGCGATCATGACGAATGGGGAAAATAACATATCTATTTTCCTCTTCTGATAATAATAATTCTTTTACATCATCTTTTTGATCACACATTGAAATTAATTTATGGTCCGAATCTGTTTTAGAATCCATAAATATAATATATACATATATATTTTTTATATTTTAAATATATATATATTATATTTATGGATTCAAGTAATTATTATACAGCAGATGAGACGTCTAACCAAGACTATTTAAAAGATTTAGAAAATTTAGATTATTTAATGAAAACCGTTGTATATCCTGATATTGATCACAATGATACAAATTATATAGAAGAAGAACTATATACACCAGCTTGTGAAAGTTATTCAAAAATAAATGATGTTGATTTAAATAAAATTATATTTAAATATGATATTAAATATAATATTTATAATTATAGTTACCTTTTACAAATTAAAAAAAAATATAAAATTGCAAATTTTAATGTACCATCATTTTTCTTTTATGATGATGGAGATCAAGAAATAATATTACCCGATATTCAATTTATTAATATGGGTTCATATGGTTTAGTATTTTCATATGAAAATTTTGATAAACTACCCACCGAATGGGAAGAGATAAAACCCGAAGGTAGAAAAATACATTACAATAATCCAAGTACAGGAATGAAAACAACTGTTAGACCTAAAGGGAATGAAATAAATGATTATAAAATAAAAATTGCGGTTAAAACTTATTTTAAACCTGATGACCCCGAAATAAATATAATAAGAAGATTAAATCGTGAAGGTATTGATTGTAATATAGTAAATTCTAAAATATTAGAATCAAATGGTTTAACAGTAGCAATAATGGATATAATGCATGGTTCATTAGATAAATTAGTAAATAAAATAGATGCGACAACTATTATAAAAATAATTAAACGTATAGCATATTATTTACATTGTTTATATGAAAAAGGTTTATCATATACAGATTTAAAAACTGGAAATATATTATTTAAATGTATAAATAATAAATTAAAAATAACTCTTGGCGATTTAGGTAGTATTTGTAATAATGGGAAAAGTGGAGTTGTAACCTTTCCACCTCCCGAAAGATTTGTAAATAGAAATATATGTAATGAAAAATCTATGGTTTGGGGTGTTGGTATAATTATGTTGCAGTTATTTGGTCATAATATGCAAAATATATTTATACATAGACAATTTAATAAATTTTATAACCATATACCCGAATTAAGTAAATATGTTAATTTAGAATTAAAAGAATGTAATCAAAAAAACAATTTACAAAATATAAAAATATCTTGTGATATACCAGGTTTAGTTGATGTAGATATGTTATTAACAGCTATGATGTTTATTAAACCCGAAAACAGACTATTATTAAAAGATATAATGAGTGTTACTCTTATTTAATAAATTATTGAATGTCTTCACTATCTAAACACATTTGATCAAATTTTTGATAATCTATGTCTTCTTCTTTATCCCATTTTCCACAGCTACAACCGGGTTTACAAATAAATTCTGAACAATATATATGTTCATCAATCGTTTCCCGAGGTCCAAATTCACCCATTAAACTCTGTAATTTAATGAATATTTTCATAGAATCATTCATAAATATAATTTTAGCATCATCAATTGATTTTTGCCGACACAACCCTAAACCCATATCAGAATAAACATATTTGTAATAATCAGATTTAGAACCAATATCACATACAACTCCATTATGAGTATTCATATGTTTATTAATTGTATGAATAATTTCATGATATATACGATTTAAATCTCCACGATCCATTTTTAATATAAATATTTTTATATTTTATTTTTTAATATTATTCAAATTATTATTCAATATCATTAATAATATCAATATCAATATCTTCGATAGTTATATTATTTAAATCTATATCATTCATGATGTCAATTAATCTTTTTTTCAATAAATCAATTGTTTTTTCTTTTTCATCGAGTTTAAAAATATATTCATTATCTTTCTCTGATATAATTGATATTATTTTTTTTTTCAATAATTCGATTGTATTATCTTTATTACTAAGTTTTAATAAACATTCATTATCTTTCTCTGAAATAATTGATATTATTTTTTTTTTCAATAATAAAATGGTTTTTTCTTTACCATCAAGTTTTAATAAACATTCTTTATCTTTATTTTTTACAATTGATATCAATCGTTTTTTTAATAATTCGATAGTTTTTTTAAAAATATCAATGTTTTTATTAAGATCAATAATATTCGTTTTATATTCATCAATCGTTTTAATCAATTTATCATTTTTCATTTTAATAGTATTTACCTTAACCGAATCTATATTATATTTACCAATAATATTTTTATATTTTTCATTGTCTATTTTTATTTTGGCTAATTCTCTATCTTTTTCAATCACGAATGATATTCTTTCTTTTAATAGATCATTTTCCCTCTGTAAATTATTTAATAATTTAGATGTATCCATTTTATGATCTTCATGGTTAAACCCAATTATATCTTTATTTGTATTTGTTTTATTTTTATCATTATAAGAATTTTGATACGCCATTAATGATAAGTTTGACATATTAGAAACTTTTTTCATTACTTATATTTATATAATTATATCATTAATATAACATTTATTGACTATTAAATTCATTAATTATATTTTCTAATATGATTCTAAGTTCTCGTAATAATGTTTTACATTTATTATTTTCAATATCTTTACTTGGATCAAAAATAATTTGTTCATCGGTGACATCATCAGGTTCGGTATTTTGATGTAAAATAGGTTCTCTTGATTGTTCCGAACCTATACTTGATAAATGTTGTGAACTTGTTGCTGACGTTGGATGAGGTTCACTTTGTTCTGATCCACTTGATTGTTCCGAACCTGTACTTGATAAAGATGGTTCTTGTGTTCTGGGTTGTTCTTCTACATGTGTCATCAAAGGGTATAGACTTGTTACTGACGTTGGATGAGGTTCACTTTGATTTTGTTTAACAAACCCTTGATATTTCATCCCTGACGGGTTTGGCTTAGGGCCTCCCGGTAACCAAGCTGGTGGTTTGTGTTCGGATTGTGGGTTTTTAACTTGGACGAGTGTTGGACTCAAGGAGAGTCCTAGGGGTCTCTCCTTGACACCACCATATAAATCAACCCCACCCTTTTGGAAACTAGACACCATAAATAAGTTTTCTATATCTCTTCTATTCATGTATTTTTTTTTGGTTTTATTTTTACTTTTTTTTTTCAAAGTTTTCTTTTTAAGTTTTCTATTAACCATTATATATATTTATAATATTTTAATTTAGTATTATTTAATTTAGATTTTATAATTCTCTTATCATTCTATTAATATCAGTTTTAATTACGATTAAACTATTATTTAGTTTATCAGTAGCATTTTCACCTATATTTATATTCATAGTGAAATTAGGATTTGCCATTTTTTTTAGTAGAGTATATTGATCTAGTATATATTTAATTTCATCTATTTTTTCTTTAGATTTGCCATAATTTAATGAAACACGATCCATTGATTATATTATATATATATTATATTAAAAAAAAATATAATATATATAATATATAATGGATGACAATTGGATTTATATTATAATCATGAGTATTTTTGTATATGTTATTTATAAATATATGAATAAAAATAAAAAGATATCATATAGTTTATTAAATGTAAATGATAATTCACAGGATCATTTTAAATATGATAATATATATCATTCGGAAAATATTCCATTAAAACAAGATTCTATTGATGATGATAATATTTATTATCGTTCACATATTATTAGAAAAGACACAATGGATGCTGACCCAGGAAACGCAAATCTTTATTTTGCTGGTGGTGGAAATAATGAACCTTATCGGGCATGGACGACAATGGATGTATCAAGTCAACCAAGTTTCTATAGAAGTGATTTTGTATCTGATACTTTGGGTATGAAACAATTTTATGATGATGCGAATGATTTTCATTTAAAACCATTAACAAATGATATGAAAAGAAATAGAATATTAAGATTAAAAGAAAATAATCGTCCCGCAAAATATCCAAATGATAAATGTTATTTTACTAAAGATAATGTAAATCAATGTGATTTTCATAATACTTATAGAAAAGTCCCTTATTCATTATTTAATGTCAATGATAATGGTGATAGTGTGAATCAACCTATAAAAAATGTAAGTTTAAATAATGTAAATGGTGAGGATTATTATACAAATGAATATGTTTCAGATAAACCTATGAATGGTGGTGGTATATTTAGAAATAGAAAAAGAAATATTGTTAGAGGTTCATCTCCGGTAAATGAAGTACCTGGATCCGTATTAACAGAACAATTAATTTAAATAAAAAAAATATATATATTAATAATAATTATCAAAATAACTTTCCATTAATCCATAAAATATAAATAATTTATATAACTCAATGATATCTTCTTTACTTTGTAAATATGTATTTTCAAATATATTATCATAACGATCTTTCATTTCTTTTTTTTTTATATTATTTGAAACATTTATTAAATCTATATCTAATGATTTAGATTTATCATCAATTCTATTAAATAATTTATTAAGTTCGTTTATATCCATTAATATTAAATATATTATATTATAATAATAATGCCGAACAATTTAACATTAGTAAATGAAATTAATTTCCATGATTGTATATTAAATTTTATTAATAATAATCATATGGAAGTTAATAATTATGATGATATGAAACATATATATGTTAAAATGTTAGAAGCTAAATACTATTTTATTTTAAAACATGAACTTAAAATACATATGTTATTAGATTTAACTTATAGTTTAAATCACACACCAGAAAATAGAGAACACGTTCTAGATTGTTTGGATATAGAAGAAAATGATTCTGATGATGAAGAAGAAGAAGAAAATAATGATAATATTAATATCAGATTAGAAAATAATAGATAAATTTATTTCTTTTTAGACCAATTTTTAGCAGCTTCTTTAAAAACCACACTATGTTTTTTACTTTTATTTACAGGCATAGTTTTAAGTCTTTTCATTTCACACTTCATAAACATATTATATTTACTTTTTTTTCTACCACCCGCAATTAAATTTAATGGTTTTCCAGTATTTTTATTTAAAAAATCAACACTTTTCCCAGTAAATTTCTTAACTTTTTTAAACATACCATTTTTAGATTTTTTAGATTTCTTTGATTTCTTATATCTACCACCTTTAGAAATTAAACTTAATGGTTTCCCAGTATGTTTATTTAAAAAATCTACACTTTTACCAGTTAGTCTTTTAACCCCCTTTAAAGACCTTTTTAGTAAAGATTTTTTACCACCTTTTTTCATTTTAGTTTTGCATTTTCTCCCCGCCATAATATATATTATAATCTAATATAATAAATTTAGTTTAATTAAATACTTAAATTTATAATATTATAATATATTATTATAAAATGGTTGTTCTAAATGAAGTAGCTTTAAATAATATTGAGGTATTATCTAATCTGAAAAATGATGAAATTAAATTTAATGGTTTATTGATTAAATCCAACGATGATAAAGATGAAGGTTATAAACAAGTTGATAATTTAAGTGATATAGAATATATTATATATTTTACATTTCATCAACTTATATTATATATTCAAAAAAATAATGATAAACTAAAAATAAATAAAAGTGAATTAATTGATTCTATGGATACAGCAATATATAATATATATTTATATTTTAAATTAAATGAAGAAGATAATTCTAATATTATTAAAATACTGGATCAAATAGAAGAATTACTATATATTATAGAAAATGATAATAAGTATTCTTTATTTTCTAAATTTAATATATACATGATTTATTTTATCAATCCCATAATTGATTTAGTTACTGACCTTAAACAAAAATATACATTATATTATAATTTTTATAATTATGTATGCTATAAAGATAATTTAGATGCATTAAATGAATTATTAAACGATATAACAAGTCAAGAAGAAGAAAGTGATGAAGAAGAAGAAAGCGATGAAGAAGACATTAGTGATTTAGAAGAAGAAAACGAATGTAAAGGTGATTTAGAAGGAGAAAAAGAAGATGAAGGCATTACTAGTGATTTAGAAGAAGAAAATGAAGGTGAAGACATTACTAGTGATTTAGAAGAAGAAAATGAAGTTGAAGAAGAAGATGATACATTACAAATAATTGAGAAAGAAGAAGATACTGAATCTGAAGAATGGACACCAATGATATTCAGAAATGTATTTTTCTCGAGTCCAACAAGTATTAAATAAATTTAATATTGCAATGACTCTTCGAGAATTATTTTTTCTTCATCAGTAAAAGTAATAGTAATGGATTTATATGGTTTGATTTTAGTTTTTTTATCAATTATAATTTTATTGTCTTCAATATCATTACAATAATCATCCATTTCATTTGATATATATTCATAATTATTATTATTATGTTTTATCAGATCAAATAATGCGTTAATGTTATTATCATTTAAAATATTAATAGTTAAAAAAATACCATTCATATTTTTAATATATTCTATATTATATTTTATCAAAAAATCATAAATAATTTTATGATTGATATTATTATTTATGATATTTTCTTTTATATAATGGATTTTATCATTCATTATTTATATTTATATTTATATTTTAACTATTAAACAGGCGTCCCAACAACCTGTATATTAGATTGATTAAATTTATTTCTAACAGCTGTAATTTTAATATTTATCCTCTGATTACTCGTGATAGCCTCTGGATTTTCAAATCTGTTTAAAGGTATTATACATATAATAGGAGTATTAGTTATATCATTATCTATTTTAAATTTATCATCAATATCTTTTAATTTAATATAACCAATAATGCCAGCATCAGTTTTACTATCAATACAACATTTAATTGTTTCACCTATTGTGGGTTGTAAAATAGAACATGTATAATCTATATTATATTTAACATTATTTATTTTATTAATATAAACAAGTTTTCCCAATGACCTTTTAACTATATTTACACTATCTTTTAATATATATCCAATATCATTACATTTTTCTTCTACTTTTTTTTTTAATAAATCTCTTATGTTTTCATTTAAATTAATATTGATATCTTTAGGTTCAATATACATTTCTGTTGATAACATTTGATCAATTAAATAAGTAACCATATTGATATATATATATATATTATTTTATATATATTTATCAAATTATATTTTCATCAAAATAACATTATCATAATTATAAATTAGATTCATTTTTCTCATAACCAATTCTAAATATATACAAGCAATATATCTTCTACTGAGACTACCTTTACCAAATAATATTTTATCAATCTCTTTATTAATATATTCTTTATCTGTTTCTTGATCTAATGATTTTAATATGTCTTGTATAGAACGGGCACCTTGTGTTTGTGTATTACAATCTATATGACCCTTTGCTCTAAATCCTGGTAATGTATTAGCATTTTTATCAACTAATTTAAATATATATTGTTTTTTAGTATTAGAAGAAATATATCCCCATATTTTACCCCTAATATCTTCTTTATATCTTTTTTTATATGCTTCTGTTTTACTATATATTTGAAGCCATTTTTTTATATCATCACTCTTTTCATCATCTTTATCTAATCTATTAGGTTTACTACCATCAATATCTTTTAAATAATATATAAAAGTTGTTCCATCATATAAATAATAACCTACTGGTTTTATACTACTAGATTTAATACTTTCATTTGTAATATCAAATACATATTCTGAATCTTCTCCTATATCTGAACCCTTATAAATTAGATTTCTTTGGAAATGTTCAAAAACGTATTCTTCATCTTTTTCCAATTTTCCACCCTTATATAATTTTTGAATAAGTTTTTTTAAAAATATTTCTTTTTCACTAATAGTTAATCTATCTAAAATGTAATATTTAAAATATTTATCATCAAAAATATTTATATTTTTACCATCGGTTTCTTGATTGAAATAAATTTTTAATTTATCTATATTAATTATAATTTGTTCTTCCTCATCTTCCTCATCTTCCTCATCTTCCTCATCTTCCTTAGGTGTAGTATTTTTATTAGGTGGGGTCTTTTTATTTTTAGTCCTGATTCTTTTTTTTTTACCTGTATCTATATATTTATCAATTTTTTCTATATTACTATATCTATACACTACAGGTAATTTAGTACCTTTAATATCTAATGGTTTAAATATATATATATTTCCTATATAATTTAAATAACCTATTGTATTATTAATTTTCAATTCAGTATATTTATTTTTTTCGTTGGTCATAATTCTTAATGATAAATATATGACCCGATCTTCACATTTTATTCCAATTTTTCTTAAATTATCAATAATTTCTTCCATCGTATAAGATAAACCAATCGTATATAATTGTTTTATATATTCACATAATTGATATAATACGGGTTTAAATTGCGATACATCTAATGTGTCCATATTTTTTATATCATTTTGTTTATTATTATCACTACAATCATAATCACATTCATTCGAATAAGAACATATTTTTGAATATGGTTTATCATTTTGACTAACTTTAATTTTAACAATATTATTACCTTTATCTCTTATAGGTAAATTACATGTAATATCACCCAAATTTGTATTTTTTTTATTAAATATATTGCAATCAATAGCGTTCTTTTTTAATACCATTTCAACTTCTCCTATATTTTTAGCTTTTTTCTCAGCATATCTATATATTGAAATATCTGTTGTTTCTTTTTTATTATCATGTGTTTGTAAAGCATGTAAAAAAACTAAAACATTTCTATCGTCTTCGGGTAGATCAATATGAGAACAATAACGAATACCCCTCCCAATAACTTGTTCCAAACGGTTTAAATGATGCCAAGGATCCATTATGTGGATCATCCTGATATTTTTAAAATCCAAACCTTCACTGGCTACAGATGTTCCTAATATAATTTTAATATTTTGACCATCTTTATTTTCTTCTAATTTACACAATTTAATTTCTTCATCCATATTACTAGATAATTTATCAACCGATGATAATATAATATAATTACCTCTTTTAAATGATGACTTATTTTTAGAATTTAAACCATCATAAGATATAGGTTTATCTTTATCAGGATAATTTAATAAAGGTTCAGAATTAAATTTAGAATATCCCGCGTGTTCTAATGCCAAAGCCAAAGGAACAATACCGCTTTTAATATATTGAGAATATATAAACACAATCCCCGTAGATTTTTTAACAATATTAATAATATTTTCTATTTTTTTTGAATATTTACCAATATGTTTTTGATCAAATATAGGTCCAAATTTATCTAATATTGGTTTTTGATATCTATAATTAATATGATTTTCTTTAATATTTATAATCATAGACATTTTTAGACCCATTTCCCCTGTGAAATATTTTTGAAATGGATATACTATATTTGATATTTGCATAAATTTAATTTCATCAGCTATTTGTAGATTATCTTTAGTTTTTATTTTTTCAAGTTCATTATAATATATTTTAGTTTGTGTTATCTCACCTTTAAAAGGTGGTTTTCCATCCAGTTTATCCAATTTCGATCCAAATAATTGTAAAAATGATAATTTATTTTCATTTAATTTATCACCTTTATAATTATAATCGGGATATTCAATATTTTCTGGATACAATCTCATAGGAAATGTTTTAGGATTTTCTCCACGACTATAAGATATATATCCTCGTAATACTCTATTCAATAAATCAATAGGATTTATACCATCACTATTAGGTATTTTTAATAAAGATCCGTTTTCATCAAATATATCTTTTTTGTCAATTAATTCGCTTTTTCTATTATCATTTAATAACATTAAATTTATTATATTTACAATCTCAAATGAACTATTAAACATGGGAGTAGCAGATAACAATATCAATTTTATATTTGAAGAATATTTTACAATTTCATTTAATAATTTCATTATATCTTTTGTATCTGTTTCGTCCCTAATATTATGAACTTCATCTATGATTATAAGTCTATTATCAAAATATTCTTTAATCTTTTCCACCTGAAACTTAGTGCGGTTTAATGATAAATTTAAATCTAATCTTTTTAATATTAAATTAGAAAATTTACGATATCCCATTATATCGTAATTTTTTTTTATTATATTCCTACTTTCATTAATTATATTATTTGAATCTACAATCTTATCATTATATATATTTCCCGTACATTGATTATCTTTTTTTGTATTATCATAAATTGTATCTTTCCAATTTTGTATTATATTTGTAGGTGATAATATAATTGGTTTATTATCTATAAATTTATAATTATTATTAAAATTTTCTGCTATAGTTATAGCTGAACAAGTTTTACCAGTTCCCGTCCCATGAAATAATAAAATACTATTATAAATAGTATTATTTGACATAAAATTTTTTAAAAATATCTGAGGTGGTTTTAATCTAAATTTATCTTTTATACAAGTTTCTTTATTTTCAATAATATCAGTATTAAATTCTACCTTATTTTTAAAAATTGAATTCATATTAGAATTATTATAATCAGGTAAATTTTCATATTCTTTAGAATATGTTTCAGATATATCTGTTAATTTTATTTTATCTTCAATTTCTTTACTTATTAATTCATATGCTTCACTCGTATCTATTATTTTTTTCAACTCTATATGTCTCTGTTTGTATGAATCATTTATAAATTTAATTTTTTTTTTAGTAGTATATATCCCTATTTCATTATCCGAATAATCATAAACTTTTTTTTTATTAATTATATAAGTAACATTTTCATAATCAATTGTATTTAAATTATTTTCTTTTATTAATTTTATCGTTCTAAATATTTTTAAATTAGTCTCACCAAATATTTCATTTTCATAATTTAAATATTGATTTTTTTCATCTTCATTTTTACGATGATCCAAATATTCTTTTTTTAATATAGTTGTTAAACCATTTAAATTATTCATATCATTTAGATTCATATAATAATATAATATATTATTAAAATAATATATTATATTTTTATCCATTTTCCATTTTTATATTTATGATCGGGTTTTAAATAATTTTCTTTATATTTTTGAATTAATAAATTATGAATAAATTTATCTGATTTAAATATATTTGTATTAATATTATTTAATTTAATATTTTTGGTTTCGGGTAAATTACTTCCCGTATGAGTTGCTATATATACACAATTATGATTTCCACAATTAACATTATATTCATCTTCTTTTTTATTTTCAGAATATACAAATAAATCACACCAAATAGTATTATTATAAATAACCCTCGCAAATAATTCATTTTGAGAACAAGGATCAATTTGGGAATCTACAATTTCACCCTTACAATTATATCTACTTCTATTTTTAAATTTTTTATCATGATCTTTTGTAATTATTATATATATTTTATTTGTAGATAATTCTCCATTTTTATCTATATCAGAATTATACATAATATTATCATTATTTATTAATTGAATTATTTTATAAGCATCTTCTTTCCCAATAAATAAATCCATATCTGTATCATATGGTATATAATTTTTATTTCTAACATAACCTAACATTGTTCCGTAAGCTAAACTATAATTAATATTATTTTTATTGGCGAAATTATTAAACCATTTTAATATACTATCATATTTTTCTTCATTTTTATTTTTATATAAATCATAATCAGTAATTATGATATAATTATATATAAACCATATACTTATACATATTAAAAATATAGATAAAATAATAATTATTATTGTTTTATTTTTTAAATTCATATAATAATATAATATATATAATAAAATAATAATTATTATTGTTTTATTTTTTAAATTCATATAATAATATAATATATATAATATATTATGGGATTAGATCCAAATATTTGGGGTCCTCAAGCATGGTTCTTTTTACATTCAATCGCATTAACATATCCCGAATCCCCTACCGATATTCAAAAACAAAATTATAAAACTTTTTTTGAATCTTTACAGAATGTTCTTCCTTGTTTGGGTTGTCAAAATCATTATTCAAAAAATTTAAAAGAATCCCCAATTGATGATAATCTAGATGATAATAAAAAATTAAATAAATGGTTAATGGAAATGCATAATAAAGTGAATAAACTTAATAATAAACCAACAATGGAATATAAAGAATATTTAGATTATTATAAGAATATTTATTCTAATCCAAATAATATAAAAAATCCATATAATTTAGATACTATTAAAAGTATAAATAATAATTCTAATTTCAATAATAATTATATATTAATATTTATAGTTATATTAATAATTATAATTATCGGTAGTATTGTTTATTATAATTATAAAAAAAATATAATTTGAAAATACTTTTTTAATAAAAGCATAAAAAAAGTTATAAAAGTTATAAGAAAAGATATAAAAGTATAAATAAAGTTAAAAGTATAAAAATGGTATCTTTGGAATTTCCACCTTTGAAGTTGAAGAGCAATACATCTATTATGAATCTATATTCTCGCGAAACGAACGCCGTTGCCGTTCGGTATTGCGTTTTACGACCCCAAAAAAAAAATAATAGTTGATTTTGGTAGTTCCAAACCCTGTGGTTGTAATGGTAGAAAGTTAAGCTTTCATGCCGAAGAAGAAGCATTGAATTATTGTAGAGATAAAGATAAAAAGAAAAAATATCATATTTATATTTGGAGGTATTCAAATGCGGGATATATTAAATCTGCCTTCTGTTGTAATAGTTGTTCTAATTTATTACATAAATATAAGTATCAAAATAAAATATATACATTTAAAGACTCATATATAGTTAGCGCAATTACAGACAATCCTGAAACCTCGTTAGGTTATAAAATATTAAGAGGATTTTAATTATAAATAATATTTAATCTCAATAATTATTATTATTATTTTTTATCGATAATTATGTCATTGATTTATATCATTTATTATTATATAAATTATAATTTAGTTTCAGCAATCTGATTTAGGTTCAGGTTCAGGAACTTGTTCTTCCGGGACAGGGTCAGAGTCATGTTCGGAAACAGGTTCAGGTTCAGGTTCGGAAACAGGTTCAGGTTCAGGTTCGGAAACAGGTTCTTCTGGGACAGGGTCAGAGTCATGTTCAGGTTCAGGTTCTAAATCTTTAGATATTTTATTTTTCATCCAAGGATCTTCATCTTCAAGAGAAGAACCAATATTTTCAACTTCATCAGTATTATTTGCATTTTCTAATTCTTTTTCCCTTTCTAATTCTTTTTCCTTTTCTAATTCATTTTCTTTATCCATTGCTTCATTTTCTTCTTCGGCTCTTTTGATTTTATCCCTCTTATCTTCTTCATATAATTTATCTTTATTAACTTCGTTTTCTTTATATTTCTTAATCATGTCATTAAGTTGATCATTCATAAATTCCTCTTCGGCTACATTATCAGCACATGGGTCCCAAGGTAACCAATAACCAACAGGTCCAATGAATACATTGAAAGAAGAATCTCTAACTTGTAGAGATTTAGCTTTCCTCCTGGCTTCTTCCTCAGTTTGAAAAACACCTC
>Ga0209199_1000587_pt1 | contig 50517 bp, 51 predicted proteins | sample COGITO_mtgs_1105_7_FD_184805 | JGI IMG/M metagenome (GOLD analysis project Ga0209199, IMG submission 184805) | Pelagic marine microbial communities from North Sea - COGITO_mtgs_110523 (SPAdes) (version 2) | ecosystem: Environmental > Aquatic > Marine > Epipelagic ... | reverse complement strand
CCAACAAAAGCAATTGCCTTAACCTATGTTTCTAAATCGCCAACAAGCTTTGTAGAAATAAAAAAAAGTATGACAACACTTTTCAGTAATATATAATGAAGATTAAAAAACTAAAAGTACTATTTCTGTTGCCAATAGTTTTCTTGATGACCTCCAGTCAAAAAACAGACCCTGATTATTTTGAAATAAGCAAGAATTTAAAGTTAGTAGCTTCTGTTTATGAAAAAATCAACAACTATTATGTGGATGAAATTCTACCAGGCAGAGTGATGAAAAAAGGTATAGATGCAATGCTAAAATCTTTAGACCCCTATACTGTTTATATTTCGGAAGCTCAAATAGAAGACTTTAGGTTTACTACAACAGGAGAGTACGGAGGCATAGGAGCAAGCATAAAAAAAAGAAATAATAAAACTTTGATATCGGAGCTTTATGAAAACTCACCAGCTGAAAAAAGCGGATTAATACCAGGGGATGAAATTAAGACCATTGACGAAATAGAGATTAGCAATAAAACATTAGAGGAAATTGGCAGCTTACTTAAAGGCCCTGCAGAATCCATTATAAACCTTAAGATTATTAGGAATAATCAACCTTTAGAAAAGCTAGTAAAAAGAGAAAAAATCCAAATTCCAGCCGTTAACTTTTATAAAAAAATTAATTCAAACACTGGAATTATAAAACTCACTTCTTTTACCAATACAGCCTCTGCAGAATTTAAAAAAGCTCTTTCTTCTCTCCAACAGGAAAAGATAGAAAACCTGATTATAGATTTAAGGGCGAATGGAGGAGGACTATTAAACGAAGCAGTAAAGATTGTAAATTTTTTCATTCCTAAAGGTCAAGAAGTAGTAAGCACCAAGAGTAGAATTAAAGAAATGAATAGGTCTTACACTACGCAAGCCTTGCCAATTGCCCAAGACCTTTCCTTGGTTGTTTTGGTAGACGAATACTCTGCATCAGCTAGTGAAATAGTGGCTGGAAGCCTTCAGGACTTAGACAAAGCGATCGTCATCGGAAATACTAGCTTCGGAAAGGGGCTGGTACAACAAACTAAGCCAGTAAGTTTTGGTGGGCAAATAAAACTAACGGTTGCAAAATACTATACCCCAAGCGGCAGATGCATACAAAAACTAGATTATTCTACAGTTCAGGGAAGCTCTAAAAAGATAGAAGACAGCTTGGTTAAAAAGTTTAAAACCAAAAACGGCAGAACAGTATACGACTCAAGAGGAATAGAGCCAGATATTAAAATAGAACCACAGTATTTTAGTGCTGTTACCCAAAACCTTCTTGTAAAAGATGTGATATTTGATTTTGTTAACGAGAATATTAACTATTATAAAAAAGACTCTCTTCATCCTGATTCTTTCGTGATGTCAGACACAGCTTACAGTACGTTTATGACCTATGCAATAAATAAAAAAATGGATTACCAAACAGAATCCAGCCAACAGCTAAAAGAGTTTGTAAAAATAGCGAAGAAGGAAAAATATGTAGAAGAAAATGAGGGGGTTTTTACCCTGCTAGACAGTATTTTTAAAGTAGATCTTTCTAAAGACCTAAAGAAACACGAAAAAGAGATAAAGTTTTTCTTGGAAAATGAATTCATCTCTAGAAAACATTTTCAAAATGGAAGAATGGAAGCTTCCGTTAAACAAGACCCGTATATAGAACAAGCGATTGGCGTTTTTAAAAACACCACCAAATACCACCAAATACTAGGCATTAACTAATTGCTAAAAAGTACCACACATAGAAAAGTATATGTTTTTTTTATTTCTTGTCTGGCAGCCAGCATAAGCTTGGGCAAGGTTCCAATGAGTATTTCTTTAATTGGCTTTACCCTAAATTGGATTTTAGAGCAAGACTTCCAATTAAAATGGAAAAAAATAAAGGACCAAAAATATTTACCCATAATTTTCTCAGGACTTTTTTTGATAGAACTTCTTTGGCTTCCTATTTCTAAAGATACTATAATTGGACTTAACGTGCTTAGAATAAAATTACCACTTCTTCTACTTCCCCTTATAATAGGGTCTTCTACTAGTATTTCTAAAAGAGAGTGGAAAACAATTATTACCACTTTTTTTATTGGAATTTTAGTAAGTACTATTTGGGTGTATCTAGTTAGTTTAGAGATTCTCCCCACTAAAAAGGAATCAGGAACCGTAAGAGACGCCTCTATTTTTATGTCACACATTAGATACTCAGTACTACTTTCTTTTTCAGCAGTACTTATTTTATGTTTGGCTTTTAAAAACCTAATTAGTAAATTAATGGCTATAATAATTTTTTTGTGGCTACTTTTTCTAATATTTAAATTATCAACTATTACAGCCATTTTAGGACTTTCTTTTGCTCTTCTTTTTCTTTTTATTGTCTTTCTTTTTTCAACGAAAAACAAATACAAAATAGTATATATAACAGGCATTGCAAGTCTGTTTTTTTTAGTTGGCTTATATGTAGCAGCGACTGTTAACGACTTTTACCACGTTAAAAGCAAAGAAAGATCTTTACTAACCCACAGTATTGAAGGTGAAAAATACCAATACGACTTAAAAGACAATACTACAGAGAATGGGTTTTATTTATGGGAAAACATTGCCCAAAAAGAGCTAGAGAGGGCTTGGAATAGAAAAAGTAAATTTAGTTTTAACTCAAAAGACAAAAAGAATCAACCCATTAAGGCAACCCTTTATAGGTTTTTAACTTCCAAAGGACTTAATAAAGATTCTGTGGGCTTAAGTAAATTAACCAAAAACGAAATTCTAAAAATTGAAAATGGAGAAACCAGCTCTGTTAGTTACAATAACTTTGAGAAAAGAATAAGATCCCTTCTTTACCAGCGGGAATCTAGAAAGAAAAGTACCGACCCCAACAATCAGACCATCAATCAAAGAGTTGTTTTTTGGAAAGCAGGAATAGATATTTTCCTAAATCAGCAAGTATTTGGGCACGGGCCGGGAGGCGCCAAAACACAATTCAAAAAATATTACAAGAACCGAAATACCAACCTTAATAAAAGCAATCAACTGTTAGCGCACAATCAGTTTATCACCCAGGCAATTAACCTAGGAGCACTAGGAACTATCATTTGGCTTTTTATTTTGATTTACAGCTTTTTAAAAGTGGAAAAAGAAATGTACTTATTTTTTGTGCCATACCTAATTTTAATGTTTTTTGCTTTTATGTCAGACGACATGTTAGAAGTACAGGCCGGCGCAACCATTTTTTCTTTTTTTGGAACACTTTTGTTGTTTTACAATTCAAAAAGTTTAGAGACAAGCTAAAAATTTAACTAATTTTTTTACGGCCAAACCCCGGTGACTAATTTCATTTTTTTGCGCAATAGATATTTCTGCAAAAGATTCTTTATATCCAATAGGCCGAAATATTGGATCATATCCAAACCCGTCTTTTCCTTTTTTTTCTTTTAGAATTTCTCCGCTCACCAATCCTTCAAAAAAGTATTCTTTTCCCTGTAAAATTAAAGCTATTACTGTTTTGAATTGGGCATTTCTATTTGGAGCTTCTCCAAGTTCTTCTAATACTTTTCTCATATTATTTTCCGCATTACAGTCAGGTCCTGCATACATCGCAGAATAAACACCAGGCCTGTAATTAAGAGCTTCAATTTCCAAACCCGTATCGTCAGAAAAGCAATCTAACCCAGTTTTGTCGTAAACATATTTGGCTTTTTGTAGCGCGTTCTTTTTTAAGGTATCTCCAGTTTCTGGAATTTCTTCTGTTATGCCCAAGTCTTTAAAGCCAACAATTTCAAAACTTTTAATTGCATACTTAATTTCTTTTAATTTATTAGGGTTTCCAGTGGCAAATACAATTTTTTTAACTTTCATAAATAAAATATTCTACAAATATAAGATTAGAGTAACAGTCTTTGGTTAATAATTACAAGACAAGCGCTTTCAAACTTAAACAACCTATATTAAATTTGAGTAAATGAAAAAAGTTGCGGTTATAGAAGGGGGATATAGCAAAGAAAAGGCTATTTCTATTAAAAGCGCAAAGACGGTATTTGACAACCTAGACAGAACCAAGTTTTATCCAGTTAGAGTGTTAATTGATGAAAAGGGATGGACGGCATATGACAGCGAGGGAAGATATTCTATAGACAAAAACGACTTTAGTTTTATTAAAAACGGAACAAAACTTAATTTTGAATATGCATTTATAGTAATTCATGGAACACCAGGAGAAGATGGGAAACTACAAGGATACTTAGACATGGTTGGCGTTCCTTATAATACTTCATCCGCTGCAATTATGGCCCTTACTTTTCAAAAATTTCATTGCAATCAATTTTTAAAGAATTTTGGAATAAATGTGCCAGAAGCTTTACTAATTAAGTCAGAGGACGCAGTCGATGAAAGACAAATAATTGATAAAGTTAAATTGCCATGCTTTGTAAAGCCTACAGATGGCGGAAGTAGTTTTGGAATTACAAAAGTCAAAAAAGAAAGCGAGTTATTACCAGCAATAAAAGAAGCTTTTAGTCATGGAAGCGAAGTAATTGCAGAAGAAAATATTGTAGGCAGAGAGGTTACTTGCGGCGTTTACCGAGACAGGGAAGGAGTAAAAGCACTGCCAATTACAGAAATTATTTCAGAAAACGAGTATTTTGATTACGATGCAAAATACCATGGAAAGTCTAAGGAAGTTACCCCAGCAGAATTAACAGATTTAATGACCATAGAAATACAATCTTTAACGAAAGAAATATATGGTATTTTAGGGATGAAAGGGATTGTAAGGATGGATTATATAGTTAACAAAAAAGATATTCCATTTTTAATTGAAATTAATTCGGTTCCCGGAATGAGTAAAGAGAGCATAGTTCCTAAAATGCTAAAAGCTTATAAATTAAAACTAAATGATTTTTTAATAAAACTAATTATAAATAGTTGAACAAGTTTTTAAAGTATTAGATTTGAATTCTAAATGAAAAAAATATTAGGAATATCTGCATTTTATCATGACTCTGCAGCCTCTATTGTTATAGGAAATGAAATAATAGCGGCAGCTCAAGAAGAGCGATTTACAAGAGAAAAACAAACCTCAGACTTTCCTGTTAAAGCCATAAAGTACTGCTTAGAAGAAGCGGGACTTAATATCGACGAGTTAGACGCAATAGTTTTTTATGATAAGCCACTGCTTAAATTTGAGCGACTTTTAGAAACATACTATGCGTTTGCACCTAAAGGGTTACTTTCTTTTTTAAAAGCAATACCGGTTTGGATTAATGAAAAGTTATTTTTAAAAAAGTTAATTTTTGATGGATTAAAGCAAGCAGGGGATTACCAAAAAAAGAACATCAAATTGCTGTTTCCCGAGCACCACTTATCACATGCGGCTAGCGCATTTTATCCTTCAAACTTTCAAGAAGCAGCAATTTTAACAATTGACGGAGTAGGGGAATGGTGTACAGCTTCGATAGGCTTAGGAAGTGGAAATAAAATTGAAATTATAAAAGAACTAAAATTTCCTCATTCAGTGGGGTTGCTATATAGTGCTTTTACATATTTTTTAGGATTTAAGGTGAATTCTGGTGAATACAAATTAATGGGTCTGGCCCCTTACGGGAGCCCAGATTCTAATAAAACAATAAACTATATAAATAAAATTAAACAAAACCTTGTGAAAATTAATGAAGATGGATCAATTTTTTTAGACCAGTCTTTTTACAATTATTCTACAGGCTTAACAATGATTAAGAAAAAGAAATGGGAGAACCTATTCGGATTAAAAACTAGAAAGCCAGAAGAAGAGATTACACAAGACCATTGTGATATGGCTATTGCAATACAGCAAGTTACAGAAGAAATAGTTGTTAAAATGGCCCGAGAAGCTATAAAATTAACAGGGTCTAAAAACTTGTGTATGGCTGGAGGAGTAGCCTTAAATTGTGTAGCGAACGGAAAGTTAATTCAAGAAGAGTTTTTAGAAAAACTTTATATTCAGCCCGCAGCCGGAGATGCAGGAGGCTCTCTAGGAGCCGCATTAGCAGCTAACTATATTTACTACGATGTTGAAAGAAATGTGTCTCTAAAAGCAGACTTAATGAAAGGCACCTATTTGGGCCCTTCCTTCTCTGAAAAAGAAATTTTAACAATGAGCAAGAAGGTTAAAGCTGTGTTTGAGAAATTTCAAGACTACAGCAAATTAAATAAAAAAATAGCCAACAACATTTCACAGGGAAATGTTGTTGGCTGGTTTCAAGACAGAATGGAGTTTGGCCCAAGGGCATTAGGGTGTAGAAGCATTATAGGAGATGCTAGAAATCCGGAAATGCAGAAGAAGTTAAATTTAAAAATTAAATACAGAGAAGGGTTTAGGCCTTTTGCCCCCTCTGTTTTAGCAGAGTCAACTGAAGAGTATTTTGATTTGAAAGAAGACTCGCCGTATATGCTTTTAGTTGCACCTATTAAAGAAAGCAGACGAAAAAAGCTGCCAACAGACTTTCATGATAAAGACCTTTGGGAAAAGCTTTATACGAAACGAAGTGACGTGCAGTCAATTACTCATTTAGACTTTTCGGCAAGAATACAAACCGTTCATAAGGAGACTAATCCCAAATATTGGGAACTGATAAACGAATTTAAAAATCAGACAGGATATGGCTTAGTAGTTAACACTAGTTTTAATGTTAGAGGAGAACCTATTGTTTGTACCCCATATGATGCTTATAGATGCTTTATGAGCACTGAAATGGATTATTTAGTAATTAATAACTTTGTATTTTATAAAAAAAACCAAATAGATTGGGAAAATAAAGAAAAGTGGAGAGTTAAATTTAAAATGGATTAAAAAATGGATTTTTTAAAAGATTTATGGGGCTTTATGAAAGAACGAAAAAAGTTTTGGCTCGCACCAATAATAATTGTTTTATTATTAATAGGGTTTCTTCTAGTTTTTGGAGGAGGAAGTGCAGCAGCACCATTTATTTATACTCTATTTTAATTTATTTTAAAGCTGTAAAATATGCAAAAACTTAATTCAGACCCATCAAAAACAAATTTAACTATATGCGTAGGGTTTATAGTTTTTTATTTTATATCTGACAATATTTTTTTCTTACATGCTACTCTAACAATAGGGTCTTTAGGCCTTATTTCTGGTAAAATCAACCTTTTGATTGAAAAGTTTTGGTTTTTATTGGCTAAAGTTCTGGGTTATGTGGTTCCTAATTTTCTTTTAGGAATAATTTTTTATGTTATTTTAACCCCTATATCATTACTTTCTTTACTTTTTAACAAAAGAATACAGATTAAATTAAAACCAACTAAATCATCACAATTTATGAATGTTAATAAAGTTTTTAATTCTAAATCTTTCGAAAACCCATGGTAGGTCATGGATTAAAAAACATCATTTGGTGACAGAACAAATAAAAAAAATAATCCACCCAAAAAGAAATCTCCTTGAAGTAAACCTTAAAGAACTTTGGTCCTATCGTGGCTTGTTAAGAATGCTTATATACAGAGATTTTGTAACATACTACAAGCAAACTATATTGGGGCCTATTTGGTTTTTTATTCAGCCTATTTTTATAGCAGCAATTAATTTATTTGTATTTGGAAGTTTAGCAGGTTTAGGCCCAAAAGGTGTTCCAGGCTTTTTATTTTACATGTCAGGACCCATTCTGTGGCAATATTTTCAAGACACTTTTAGCAAGACAGCGTCTACATTTATTCAAAATCAAGCTGTTTTTGGAAAGGTATATTTCCCAAGATTGATAGTGCCACTATCGATATTAATTTCTGGACTTTTAAAATTTGGTGTTCAGCTATCGTTATTAATAATTGCTATTTTATATAGTTACATTAAAACGGGGACACTTCACGTTCAGATTGAAGTTATTTACTTTCCAATTTTATTATTAGTTATAATGTTTATGGCAATGGGCTTTGGGTTAATAGTTTCTTCACTCACAACGAAGTATAGAGACTTAAAATTTCTTATAGATTTTGCAGTTCCTTTACTTAGATATATAACACCAGGAATTGCAACCACATATATTATTTTTATACAAAATATCCCTGAAAAACTTATTCCATTTGTAGCATATAATCCAATTGGGCACATTATAGATACGTTTAATTATATGTTTGTTGGCGCAGGAAGTTTTAGTTGGCACAACATTGGATACTCGGCTATTTTTTCAATAATTATTTTAATAGCCGGGGTCATAACCTTTAATCAGGTCGAAAAAAACTTTATGGACACAATATGACTATGAATAAGGTAATAAAAGTAGAAAATCTTTCTAAGATTTATGATTTAGGCTTGGTTGGTACAGGAACTTTATATAAAGATATTAATAGGGCTTGGGCAAAAATTAGAAGACGGCCAGACCCTTATGCCAAAATAACAGAAGAAAATGATAGAAGCACCAAGGGAAAATCAGGAAGTGTATTTGCATTAAAAAACATAAATTTTTCTGTAGAAAAAGGGGAGGTTTTAGGAATTATTGGAAAAAATGGGGCGGGAAAATCTACCCTTCTTAAGATACTATCTCAAATCACTAGCCCGAGCACAGGAAAAATAACAATGGTGGGTAGGGTTGCCTCTTTGCTTGAAGTGGGAACTGGGATGCACCCCGAAATGACCGCTCGACAAAACATATTTTTGAACGGATCGCTTATGGGAATGCGACGCGAAGAGATAAAATCAAAATTTGAAAAAATCGTAAGTTTTGCTGGAGTTGAAAGATATATTGACACACCAGTTAAAAGATTTTCATCAGGAATGTCAGTAAGGTTAGGTTTTGCTGTTGCAGCATTTTTAGAACCAGAAATATTAATTGTTGATGAAGTTTTAGCTGTGGGCGATGCGGAGTTTCAAAGTAAAGCAATTGGAAAAATGCAAGATATTAGCAATAGCGAGGGAAGAACAGTTCTTTTTGTTAGCCACAACATGGCCGCTGTTAAGAACCTTTGTACAAGAGCAATTTTAATTGATAAAGGTGAGGTTGTCTTTCAAGGGTCTTCAGAGTCTGTAGTAGAAAGGTATCTAAATGATAATAAAACTTTTTCAAATCCAAAGTCGTTTAAAAAATTTGAAAATCAAAATATAAAAATCTTAGATTTTAAGGTTTTGCCTGACAATGGGAGTATAATTTCTATTGATTCAGGAATTTTACTAGAGATCGACTTTTTATGTAAAATCCCTAATATAATATTAGACCTTACTTATGAGCTTAAAAACAGCAATGATATTATAGTATTCCATAAAGGAGTAATTGTAACCAGTAAAAATAATTCTCGTATAGGAAAGTATAATATTGTTTCAAAAATCAGTCCTTATATTTTGAATGCCGGAGAATATTTTTTAAAAATAAACTTTGGGAAGAGCCAGCAAGTTGTTTTGTTTGTAGCAGAAGATTTTTATAAATTTTCAGTAAATAATATTTCAAATGGCTCAAATAACAATATCCTTCCAGGAGTTCTTAGCCCTGATCTAAAATCAAAGATAAAATTCACTAATTGAATGTATGAAAAGAATAGTTAATACTTCTATATTCCTTTTAATCACCCTTTTTCTTTTAGAGCTAGCTTCTTTTTTAATTTTGAAAAGTTACAATTCCTCCAAAAAAGATGAGAAAGAAAACAATCATCTTCCTCTGAATATTTTTAAGTACCAAAATAAAGGAGAAATTATTTCTAGTAAGAAAGCCGTTTTGCCTTGCAAGGAAAACTTTCAATCGCTTTGGTCTAATCGTGAGTATAGTGTTAATGTAAACACAAATAATCTAGGCTTAAGGTCTGATAGCGATACTTATATTAAAAAAACTGATATAGCTTTTTTTGGGGATTCATTTACCTTTGGACACGGTGTAGAGAGAGAAGAAAGGTTTTCTGAAATTGTTGCAAAAAGTATAAATTCAAATATTAGAGTAGATAATTTTTCCTATGTAAACGGTTATCAACCTGAGCATTATGAATACTATTTAAGAAACAACACTAATCTTTCCCCTAAAGTAACTATTATCGGATTATATTTAGGAAACGACTTATGCTCCGATATTAAAGACACTTATTATAATCGAGACTCGAACCAGCTAAGAATTTTGTCCAGAAGAATAAGTCCGGAAGGGGCGATGATTAATAATCGAAATTTTTATAAGTTTCCAATAAACCATCTAATTAAAAGAAGCTACTTTACTAAGCTTTTAGTCATGAACTTAAATAAAGGCGGTTGGAGACACTTGATCTTTAGAAATCATATTCCAAACAGCCCAAACAATGAGCTTTTAGAAAAAGGAAAAGATGACCTTAGCCAAAATAGAGCAATTCAATCTATTATAGAAATTAAAAAAACTCTTCATAGAAGAAATGGAAGTTTAGTAGTATTAATTATTCCACAAAACTATTTCTTTAAAAGCTGTTCTAACCCCCACATTTCTGATAAGCTAGTGCCTGAAATTAAAAAATTAGTAAATGGTCAAAATAATATACTAAATAATGTTTGTAGCCAGCTACAAGAAATTGATATTGACTACATTAACCCTGTCAATATTTTAAAATCAGAAATGTATTTTAAGCTGGATGCTCACTGGAACCCTTTAGGCCATAAAGTTGTTGGTGCTGAAATAGCAAAAAAGATAAATCACATTCTAAACAAATAACCTTTAAGAGAAAGCACAGTCATTGTGAAAGACATATAAATGAAAAAAATTCAATTACAAAAATATAATGACGTAAGAGGAAATTTAACGTTTTTTCAAAACAATGACCAAATTCCTTTCAAAATCGAAAGAACTTATTGGATATATGATGTTTCTGGAGGAGAAGCAAGAGAGGGGCACGCTTTTAAAAAAAGTGAAGAATTTATAATTGCACTTTCTGGAAGTTTTGACATCGAAATAACAAAACAAGGTGTCAACAAGACTTTTAAACTATCTAGACCTTTTTATGGAATTTATATACCAAAATTAACATGGAGGAAGTTAACAAATTTTTCCACAAATACTGTAGCTTTGATTGTCGCATCGACTAAATATGATAAAGAAGATTATCTTAGGGATTATAAAACCTTCAAAAAACTAGACTCTTGAACGGTAAAATAAACGATTGTAGAACAATTCTATTGCCAAAGATTCATGAAAGAGAAAAAGGAACCTTATCCTTCGTAGAAAACCTAGAAAACATTCCATTTGCCATAAAAAGAATATTCTATTTATACGACATTCCTGGAGGGGAATCTAGAGGAGCCCATGCACATAAAGAATGTCATCAATTTTTGATTGCGGTAAGTGGAAGTTTTGAGGTTCAATTAGATGATGGAAAGGTTAAAAAAACAGTTATGCTAAATCAACCATTTAGAGGATTGCATATACCACCTGCTATTTGGGCATCTGAAGTTAATTTTTCTTCAGGTTCAATCTGTTTAGTATTAGCATCACATACATATGATGAAAAGGATTATGTTAGAGATTATGATTTATTTTTAAAAGAGAAAAATGGAAGTAAATAAGTATGTTATAGGATTTGCTGGTGAAGGATGGGGAGCAGTAGCTGCTTTAAGAAGTCTTAAAGAATATTTTACGATTGAATGTTTATCTAAGGACCAAGATGTAACTGAACTATTATCAAGCGATGATCAACAAGTTTTAAATTTTGATTCGTTTACAACGGAATGGATTTTATGCGCAGGCTATAAGCCAATTATAAAAAGGCACTTGTTAGAAAAATACAAAATTTTGAATGTTCATTATTCTAAATTACCTGCATACAGAGGCTTACATTCTACAGCTTGGGCAATTCTAGACGGTGCAAAAGAATTAGGTTGGACATTACATGTTATGAATGAATTTGTAGATGATGGCCCAATAGTTTACCAACAGGTGGTAAAAAATGATGAAGTATCATCAGCTTCCTTTTACATGAATTATTTCAATTCTGAAGTTCAAAAATATCTAGGTGAGAAGGTAAGGCAATATTTAACTGGTAAAATTATTGCACAACCACAGGATAAAACCAAAGCGAGTTGGGTGGCTAAAAGAACCCATAAACATAATTACGTCAGTTTTAATCATTCTTTAATTCAAATTAAAAGAATGTTCAGAGTATTGCAAAGACCTTACCCCTTGCCTAAAGTTAAATATAAGGAAAAGGAATATGAAATTAGCGATGCAGATTTTATTATCAATATTAATGTTAAACCTGAGGTTGGACGAATTTTAAATATTGACATGGAAGGTATATGGGTAGGTTGTAAAGATGGTTATTTGTTAATCAAAGAATTACTATTTGAAAATATAGTGGTAAAAAGTAATAATAATTTTAAACTTGGAACATACTTTTATGATTAGTGTTAGAAGATATAATAATGATGATTTTACAGTTTGGAATAATTTTATAGCTAACGCTAAAAACGCCACATTTCAGTTTCATAGAGATTATATGGATTATCATGCTGATAGGTTTGATGACTACTCATTGATTGTTTATTTCAAAAATGAAATCATAGCACTTTTGCCAGCAAATAAATCCGGAAATAAAGAAATCTCTAGTCATTCTGGATTAACTTACGGAGGGTTAATATTAGCAAAAGAAATTAAGCTAAACCTATACTTACAAATTTTATACACCCTAATGGATTTTCTTCATAATAATGATATTGATGAAATCATTATTAAGGCCTTGCCTGATTTTTATTCTATTTTACCATCACAGGAATATAATTATGGATTATTTTTAGTAAATGCAGAAAAATTTAGAGTTGACACTTCATTAACTATAATACAGAATTCAAGAGTAAAATATCAGACTAGAAGAAATAGAAGTATAAAAAAGGCTGCTAAAGGGCAATTTGAAATTAAACAAGACAATGATTTTGAATCTTTTTGGAAAAAAATTTTAGAACCAAATTTAATGAAAAGGTTTGGTAAAAAACCAGTACACTCTCTTGATGAAATTTTGTTGTTGAGATCGAGGTTTCCTAATAATATCTATCAAGTAAATATTTATGAAAATAATCAAATTGTTGGAGGAACCACAATGTTCATTACCTCTAATGTAGCTCATGCGCAATATATTTCTGCAAATGATTATGGTAGGTCCTCAGGAGGATTAGACTTGTTATTTGATATTTTAATTAATGAACAATTTTCAGATAAAAAATATTTCGACTTTGGAATTTGTAATGAAAATCAGGGCAAGAGAATAAATCATGGTCTGTTAGATTGGAAAGAGGGATTTGGAGGTAGAACTTATGTGCATGAATTCTATAGAATAAAATGTAAAATGAAGGATGAGATATTAAAAGTGATTAAAAAGAATCATTAAGTTATTACTATATGCTGTTATGGATATTAAATTTTTAGACTTACAAAAGATAAATGCTCAATATGAAATTGAGTTAAAGGAAGCGGCCAATAGAGTTATTGATTCTGGTTGGTATTTAATGGGAAAAGAATTAGAAAGTTTTGAAGCAAACTATGCCGATTTTTGTGGGGTAAAGCATGCTTTGGGAGTTGCCAATGGTTTGGATGCTTTGAGACTTATATTTAGAGGCTATATAGAAATGGGGGTTATGAAAAAAGGTGACGAAGTCATTGTTCCTGCAAATACTTATGTGGCTTCTGTATTGGCAATTACTGATAATGATTTAATACCTGTCTTTGTTGAACCAAATGAGCAAACCTATAATTTAGATAGTTCTCTGATTGAACAAGTAATTACACCAAAAACCAAAGCGATTTTAACCGTGCATTTGTATGGGCAAAATTCTATAGATCAACAAATGTTAGATATCTGTAGAAAGCACAACTTAAAGTTAGTTGAAGATGGTGCACAATCTCACGGGGCTTTATGGAATGGAAAGGTTTCAGGAGGAATAGGTGACGCAGCAGGTCATAGTTTTTATCCTGGAAAAAATTTAGGTGCCATGGGTGATGCTGGAGCAGTAACTACTAATGATAAAGTTCTAGCGAAAACAATTGCAGCACTTCGTAATTATGGATCTGAAAAAAAATATGAAAATATGTACAAAGGACTAAATTCAAGATTAGATGAAGTTCAGGCAGCTTTTTTGAATGTGAAGTTAAAGCATATACAAGACGATATTGAATTAAGAAGAAAAGTTGCTAATTATTATTTGAAAAATATTAAGAATTCTACGATTATTTTACCAACATTAATAAATAACGAAGGTCACGTTTGGCATTTATTTGTAATACGAACCTCAAAAAGAAATGAGTTGCAAAAATATTTAAGTGAAAAAGGTGTCCAAACTATAATTCATTATCCTATACCTCCTCACAAACAAAAAGCTTTTCAAGAATGGAATAAGCTACATTTTCCAGTTACAGAACAAATTCATAATGAGGTTTTAAGTTTACCAATAGGCTCTCATTTAGAAAATGATGAAATACAAACTATAATAGCTTTATTAAATAAATTTTAATGCCCATCTCTTCACCACTTGTTTCAGTAATTGCGCTATGTTATAATCAAGATGATTTTTTAGTGGATACTTTAGATAGTATTAAACTACAGACTTACAAAAACATAGAACTTATTATTATAGACGACTGTTCAACAGATCAGTCAGTAAAAAAAATAGAGTCGTGGATTAAGGCTAATAAACATAATTGTAAGTTTATTAAAAACAAAGTGAATTTAGGGTTAGTAAAATCATTAAATATTGCAGTTAAACAGTTAAAAGGAAAATATTATACATTAATAGCTTGCGATGATATTTATCTACCAAAAAAAACAGAAAATCAAGTCAAAATTTTTGAAGAATTAGATGACTCTTTTGGCGCGATATACTCTGATTCTAATTTAATTGATGAAAATGGCATGTATTTTTATGGCACACAAATTTCTAGAAAACTAATAGAAAAACCACCCTCAGGAAATATTTATGAAGACCTATTAAAAAAAGACAACTTTATTCCTGCAATTTCCGTAATTTATAAGACAGAAAGAATTAAAGAGCTAGGTTATTATGATGAGAGCTTAATTTATGAAGATTATGATATGCTTTTAAGACTCTCTAAGCAGTATAAACTCTATTTTCAAAAAGAAATAGACGTTTGCTACAGGCTTCATCAAACAAACATGAATTATAACTTAGATAAACCTAAGTTTTTGGATTCTAAAATAAAGCTACTTTTTAAACACTTAAATAAGGAAAATAGTAATCTTGAAATAGGGTCTTTGTTAAAAGAAAAAATTTTGAATTTATGTGAACTATTATATATGCAAAACAGTAAATTACTAAAGCCCCACATTAAAAAACTAAGAATTGAATATAACTATGGAAAAGTAATTTATTTCAGTATTTTTTTAATGCTCAACTGGAAATTATACCTTTTTTTAAAGATTCTAGTTTTAAAAAAGGACCAAACAGTAACTTTAGAGATAAAATGAATATTTTATTAGTTATAGCAGATTTAGGATTAGGAGGAGCACAGCAAGTGGTGATAAATTTAGCAAATGAATTTACTAGACAAAGCCATAGAGTGTGGATATTTGATGTTTATCCTGACTTAAGAGCAAAAGGTATGGTTGACAGAATAAGTAGTGAAGTTAAAATAATATCTAAAAACTACAATGATTTAAGGCTCTCCAAAAAAGATAAAGTGGTCGATTTTTTATTCAATAAAATTGCTGTAAAGCAGAATCGAAATAAAATATTATTCAAACACCATAAAAAAAACCTTTATAGTCTTCTTTCTAAAACAGAAATAGATTTTGTAAATTCTCATGTTTGTTGGGCTGATTATTTTGTCAATAATAACTTAAAAAACCTTCATAATAAATGGATTATTTCTTTGCATTCGTCTTATTTTGAATGGTCTAATAATTTTTTAACAAATAAAAACTTTAAAAAAATCATTAATGACATATTTTACAATGCTAAAGGGGTAATATATTTAATTAATAGCGAGGTTAAACTTATACAGTCAAATTTAAAAAACCAGCCAAATTTTAAATTAAAAAAAATATTAAATGGAGTTCCAAAACCAGTTATAAAAAGAAAATATAAAAAAGAAGATTTTGGATTTCATAAAACAGACTTTGTTCTTGTGTGCGCTTCCAGAGCAATAGAAGAAAAAGGATGGAAGGAACTAGCAATAGCAGTAAACCAATTAATTTTAAAAGAAAAAAAAATAAAGTTAATTTTTGTTGGTGATGGTCCTTTTTTATCCAAAATGAAAGATAATTATGAATCCAAAAGTATTAAGTTTTTAGGCTTTAAAAACGATGTTCTTGAAATTATTGCAATATCTGATTTAGTGGTTTTACCAAGCTACTTCGAAGCGCTCCCAACAACATTGATTGAAGCAGTCTTTTTAGAAAAGCATATTTTGGCAACAAATGTTGGAGAAACAATCAAAATTGTTCAAAACCAAAAAGGTAATTGCGGCACTCTATTGAGTGCTTCTAAAGAAATAGATTTAATAAACGCATTAATCAAAGAAATAAATTTTTTTTCAAAACCGCTCGAACTTAAGCGATTTTTCAATAAGGAATCTTTTCTCGAAGCAAATAAAATTTTCAGTATAGAAACTATGGCAAATAATTATACCAGCTTTTTCCAACAAATAACCAAATAAAAATATTACTTTATAACTGATGATTTTATTTATTGGACACGAAGCATCCCGTACAGGCGCACCAATTCTTTTATTAAGAATTATAAAACACATCAAATCAGTAACATCTGAAGATATACATATTATTCTTAAACAAGGAGGGGTTCTAGAAAAAGAATATCAAATGTATTGTAATAAAATTAGCATTTGGCATACCGACTGGTATTATGAAAAATCTTTAATTCAAAGATTAAAAAACAGAGTTTTCAATAATAAAAGGTCTCAAAATAATATAGTGGCCTTCTACAATAAAAACAAACCTAAAGTGGTTTTTAACAATACTGTAGCAAATGGTATAATACTAAAAAAAATTTTTAATCCAGACATTCCAGTAATTTCTTTTATTCATGAACTACAATCAGTAATAGACATGCATTTTCTTTATTCTGAAGAAACTAATTTTTTGTTTGAAAAATCTACTGAATTTATTACCCCTTCAAAAGCTACAATGATTAATCTTTCCAAAAATAATAATATAAAATTAAGTGCAATAAATGTTTGTTATGGTTCTGTTTCAAACATCTCAACAAACAATAAATCTTCAAAAGAATACGAGCGACTAAAAAAACAGTTTAAAATAAGTGATAAAACATTTTTAATTGGAGGTTGTGGCACATTGGGATGGAGAAAGGGTAGCGATTTGTTTTTAAAGGTTTGCAACCAATTACAGACAGAAGGAAATTTTAAGTTTATTTGGATAGGAGTAAATAAAAAATCTCAATCATATAATGAATTCATATACGAAGCTAATAAATATGATTTAGAAGATAAATTAATAACGATTTCAACTGTAGAAGACATCAATAAATATTATGAACTCTTAGATCTTTTTCTTATGACATCCAGAGAAGATCCATTTCCATTAGTAAATTTAGAAGCTGCATCATTTGGAATTCCTATTATCTGTTTTGAAGATTCCGGAGGTTCGGAAGAACTTATAGAAGAAAATACAGGTTTTATTGTTCCATATGGTGACACCTCAAAAATGTCCCAAAAGGCATTAGAAATATATAATTCACCAAAACTTAGGTTAAAGTTATCTAAAGGAATTGCAAAGCAGGCAAGAAAATTTAATAACAACAACTCTATGGATAAAATATATAAAATAGTATTAAAATATTTATGAAAAATAAATCTAGAGTTTTAATATCAGTTTTAAACTATAACAACTTTGAAAGCACAAAGTATTGTGTTTATAGTATTTTAAAAAGCAACTATAAAAATTTTGAAATTCTAATTATTGATAATAAATCACTAGACGATTCATTTACTCGCCTTAAAAAAGAATTTAAAGAAATTAATTGTTTACAATCTTCTTTAAACGGAGGCTATGCTGCAGGACATAAAATGGCTGTAAATTATGCATTAAAAAATAGCTTTGATTTTATTTGGATACTTAATAATGATTTAACAGTGAGAAAAAGCGCTCTTCAAGAGCTAATTAATGCCTCCAACAGAAATGGACTAGGACTTTATGGAAGCATTACATTGAAGTCTGAAAATCCAGACATAGTTAATTTTGGAGGAGGCATGACGGATAACATTAAAAAACCATTAAATTATAATGATTTTGAAGATTTCACATTAGAAAAGTATAATAAAACTGTCGGCGAAAGAAAAGTGCAATCAGTAGAGGGGAGCTCAATGTTAATTCCACTTCAAATCATTAAAAAACATGGATTTATGAGAGAAGATTTTTTCATGTATGGCGAGGAAACAGACTATTGTTACAAATTAAATAAATTTGAAATAAAATCCTTTATTGTTCCAAAATCAGTTGTTATTCATAAAGGAGAAGGGTCATTTATTAATAATCCAATAGTTCGTTATTATAGAAGAAGAAATATTTTATATTTTGAAAAAAGGCACTATAAAATTTCAAAAATTATAAATATTCAATTAAAAACAGGATTGTTAAGTCTACTTAAGTACAGTATTAAAATTTTATTTTCAAAGCCTGTTAAAAACGATATATACTACATTAATTTAGCCAATATTCACGCTATTTTTAATATAAAAGGAAAATTAAAGACAAAATATAATTGAAGTTTTCAATAATTTTACCTACTTATAATAGAGCCCACCTGATAAGCAATTCAATTAAAAGTGTTCTTAATCAATCTTTTGACGATTGGGAACTTATTATTGTAGATGACGGATCTACAGACAATACTAAAGAGTTGATTTCTAGTTTTATAAAAAAGGATTCAAGAATAAAGTATTTTGTCCAAGAAAATTCAGAAAGAAGCAAGGCAAGAAATAATGGAATTAAAAATGCTAGTGGAGAATGGATTTGTTTTTTAGACAGTGATGATAAGTACCACTTTACTCATCTAGAAGAATTTAAAAAGTTAATTTTAAAAAACAAAGAAAACCCAGGACTATATTTTTCCGGATTAAGTAAGGAAATGTATTCTAGTGACTTAGAACTTTATATTGAGGGAAGCTTTTCAAAAATTGAATTTGTTCTTTTAAATACCATCGGAACACCTAGAGCTTGCGTTAATAAGGAAATTTTGTTAAATAGTAATTTTAATGAAGATTTAAGTGTAGGAGAAGATAGAGAACTTTGGACTAGAATATTAAAAAATCATCCACTTTTCTATCACAAAAACAAAACATTTATCGAAATTAATCATCCGGAAAGATCTATTAATTTTGGCGCTGAACTTAAAAGCTTGAAAACCATTAGATACATTTTTAAAAACCAAAAAAAATCAATATCCAACGAAGTTAAAAAGATAATATTGAGTAATGAATATTTCAATATTTCAAAGTTTTATATTAGGAAAAAATCTTTTGTTAATGCATCAATTTATTTAATTTTATCAATATTTTCAAATTTTAGCAACCCCCAAACAAAACATAAAATATTTTTGTTACTTGAAACAGTTAAAATTCATCAAAAGAGATTAATAAAAGAGTATGAAAAATAAGAAGTTATTTTTATTTACAACCGACTACCCCCCATCCCAAGGTGGCGGTATAGGGATTCATGCTGAGTTTATCTCAAAAACACTTAAATCAAAGGGATTTCAAATTGTTGTGTTGTCAGAGTATTACATTAACTCATCAGCAGAAGCAATAGCTAATTACAAAAAAAAAAATGACATAGAAATTCTCAAAATGCCAGCCGCTCCAACAATGTTTAAATTGTTACAAAAAATTATTTTATCCCTTAAAATGGGCTTTTCAAAAAGACCAGATATAATTATTGGCACAGGAAAACATTCGGTATGGTTTGCAAGTTTGTTGTCTTTCTTCTTACGAATTCCATTAATTACAATTGGTCATGGATCTGAATTTACAGAAACAACATCAAAGTATGACAAAATATTAAATAGGCTTGCTTTTGGGGGTTCTGATTTACTAATAAGCGTCAGTCATTTCACAAAAAATATAATATTTAAAGAAAATATTAAGCCAAAAAAAATAGTTGTAATCCACAACCCTGTGGACTCCAAAAAAGTCTTTAAACTAAAAGACAATAGCTACTTAGACTTTATTGAAAAAAACGACTTAAAAGAAAAAAAAATTCTACTTACTGTAGGGGCTATGTCTAAAAGAAAGGGGCAACATCAAGTTATTGAAGCTTTGAAAAACGTTACTAAAAATATTAGTAATATTGTATATGTTATAATTGGTCTTCCAAACGACATAGAACGTTTAAAGGAGTTAGCAAAAAAAAATAATGTTTCTAAAAATGTAGAATTTAAAGGAGTTGTTTCTACAAAAGAATTAAATTTATGGTATAATTCATGTCATGTTTTTTGCATGACTAGCACAAATAACAAAGGGGATTTTGAAGGTTTTGGAATTGCTGTGAAAGAAGCAGCACTTTGTAAAAAACCATCAATAGTGTCCGATTCCTCTGGCCTAGAAGAAGCAGTTATTAATAACCTTACAGGCCTGGTTTTTCAGCAAAACAACATCAAAGAATTAGAGCATTGCATAACAGATTTAATTACAAATGATAAAAAAAGAAATAAGTTCGGATTAAGCGCTTTCGAGAATGCAGTTAATAATAATTCTGAAAATATAATAGGCGAAAAATACTATAGTCAAATTAAAAATGTCCTAAAAAAGAAATAATGTTATATGAAGAGGCAAAATGGATAGGCAATGAAATTTTACAAATTTGTAATGAAGACTCTAAAGTACTAAACATAGGTAGTTCAAGCCTAAGTTTAAGAACTGTTGTACAGCCTCATATAGATAATCTTATATTTAAACCTCTGAGAGAAAATAAAATTGAGGTTACTCATACAGACATTAAAAAAGAAAAAGGAGTTGATATTTCAGGAGATTTAACAGATCACAGTTTTATAAAAAAATTAAAAGAAAACAAATATGATATTGTATTGTGCTCGAACCTCCTTGAACATATAGAAGATAGGAGTATAATTATTAACGCTATTGAAGAAATTTTAGATTTTAACGGAGCAGCAATAGTTACTGTACCTTTTAATTATCCATTTCATATGGACCCCATTGACACAATGTATAGGCCAAATGTTTCGCAGCTTACTAAAGATTTTAAAAAGCTCAAACTCTTAAAAGGAGAAATCATTAAGGGCTCGAGTGTCGTTCATAATAGGCATGAGAAAAATTATTTCATTAAACTGATTAACAACCCAAAACTTTTTCTTCTTGTTATTATTAGAGTAATGCTCCCTTTTTATAAATATTTGAATTGGAAGAAAACAGCCTATGGAATAACAAACATCTTTAAAAAGTTTTCAGTGAGTGCAGTTATTTTAAAAAAAATATAAATGGCACTTTCAAATTAGTCTATCAATTATCTTTAATGAAATCAATCTTAATTATCGCTGAACATATTTTCCCTAGGCAAACACCTAGAGCTCATAGAGCGACAGAGCTAGCTAAAGAGTTCTCGCGAAAAGGATATCATGTTGTCTTGTATTCTGTATTAGGAAGTTACAATTATTTTAATTTTGAGAAAGAAAATAATATAAAGGTCAAAGATTTAGGGCTGAGATGGCAATTCAGGACTAACAGTAGTGATCTACAACTAAAAAGACACTTGTTAGACAAAGTATTATCTAGAATATTTGGTAAATTACTTGAATTTCCTAATATAGAGTATGTTGTTAGAATTCACAAGGTTTTAAAAAAAGAAATAAATTTTGATGCATTAATTTCAATTGCCAATCCGCATCAAATTCATTGGGGTTGTGCAAAGGCAAAATTAAGATTAGGTAAAAAATTTCCAGATATTTGGATCGCAGATTGTGGCGATCCATATTTAAATAATGGAAATTCGAAAAAGTATAAACATAAATTTAAGAAGTTTGAAATCCTTTTTTTAGAAAACGCAAATTTTATAACAGTTCCGATAAAAGAAGCTGTAGATTGCTATGATAAAACATTTAAAGATAAATTTAGAGTTATTCCTCAGGGTTTTAAGTTTAATAAGTTAAATAATATGAATCTAAAACCAGAAAATAGTGTTCCAACTTTTGCTTATTGTGGGAATTTTTTTGAAGGGTTTCGTGATCCATCAAATTTTTTAAAATTTCTAAGTAAAATTAATACAGAATATAGGTTTATTATATACACAAACGATGTAAAACTAATTAAAAGATTTATACCAATATTTAGAGGAAAGCTAGTTATTAGAAATTTTATTGATCGTTTAGAGCTAATTAATCATATGAAAAAATTTGATTTTTTAATAAATTTTGAAAACACAAATCTGCCAGGTCAACTACCAAGCAAGCTAATTGACTACTCCATTGCCAATAGACCAATTCTTTCTATAAATACTCAAGAGCAGGATTTCAATGTTTTTATTGAGTTTTTAAATGGGATTTATAAAAATAGATATATAGTAAATGATCTTAATAACTATAAAATTGAAAAAGTTGCAGATTCTTTTATCAGTTTATTATAATTCAAGTTTATATGAAAACACATAAAAGTTGTTTAATATGTCAATCAAAAAACATAAGTGGTTTAAGAAAATATGAAAGACACTTTCTTAATTACTGTTTAAACTGTGGATTTGTTTTTTCTGAACGAATTCCAACCCATAGAGAACTCGAAGAACACTATAAAGGCTATTCTAGAGATGACTATTTATCCCCACTGACTATCAAAAGATACAACGAATTACTAGATTATTTTGAGCCGTACAGAAAGACAAATAACCTATTAGATATAGGATGTGGGATGGGCTACTTTCTAGAGGAAGCTAAAAAAAGAGGATGGGATGTTTTTGGAACAGAATTTACAGATGCCGCCATAAAGATTTGTAAACAAAAAGATATCTCCATGAAAAAAGGAGTTTTTAATCCAAAAAATTATAAGATTAAGGCTTTTGATATAATTACTTCATTTGAAGTTATAGAGCATATAAACAATCCTTTATTTGAAGTTGCTAATTATTACGAAGCGCTTAGAAAAAATGGCATGCTATATATTACCACGCCTAATTTCAATTCTTTACTGAGATATAGAATGCAAGAGAACTACAATGTGATAACATACCCAGAACACTTAAGTTATTATACTCCAAAAACAATTAATAATTTATTAATATTAACTGGGTTTAAAAAATCTTTTTCAAAATCAACAGGTTTTAGCATAACAAGACTAAGAACCAGTCAAGGAAAAAGTAATCAAAAATATATTTCAAAATTTTCTGATGATGAGAAAATTAGAAATAAAATAGAAAATAATGTTTTGTTGAAAATATTCAAAATTACTTTGAACTACTCTTTAAGCTTTTTTGGAGTGGGAGATAGTTTAAAAGTCTCCTATATAAAAAAGTAGAAAAAACTATTGTTTTTTAATTAATTTTGAAACCAAAAATATAGAGCTAAAGAAAAATGGAATTAATGGAATTTTGTATCTAACTAGAGCACCAAAGTTTGTTCCAGCAATTCCCACACCAAAAGCAAAAATTAAAGCAAAGGTTAAGCAATAAATTAAAAAAGGATTTGACTTAATTGTTTTGAAAAAAATAAAAGGGTTTGTATTAATTAAGAAATAAATACAAAACAATAGAAACATACTATTTTCTAAAGCTGAAATCACCATTGTAACACTTCCAACTTCCCATAACAAAGGTCGAAATAACGCTGTAAAAACAGCAATAGGAGCAATTGTTAATAATCCACCTAAAGAATTTTCAATTTCCCCAATGTCATAACTATTTTTACCATACTGATTTTCTCTCAATAGATCTTCTTGGATAATTTGTGCTTGTTCAATTGCGGAATCCACATCGCCATAAACTCCCATTAGTTCAGAAATACTACCTATAAAGTAAGTTCCAGCACTTAAAAAACCTAAAAAAATAAATGGTATCATTAGTCTTCTAATAATCAAATTTTTAATTTTATTTATATTTAAACTGTAAAGCCATAAAACCATTCCCGGGATTAATGACAAAATTATGTATGATTTTACATTAATAATTAGGAAAAAATTAAAAATTAAAAGCAACGTATTTGAAATAACTTTTTTACGCGCAATAAAAACCATATAAAAGTTATAAGTGATCCAACACGTAGCACAAATCATAAAACTATCTTTCATTATCCCACTTCCCCAAAAAAGTAATGATGGAAGAAATAGAACTAACCTTGCTAATCCCCTAGCATAACCAGGGTATAAAATATTGAAAAGCCTATACAACTTCCATAAACCGATATATGAAAATGTTGCCATTAAAATACTAGAGGCCAAAAAAGTTCTAGCTCCCAAAATGACAAAAGGAACAGAGTATCTGCAAACAGAAAAAGTACGACTATCTCTCCACATATAAAGAGGAGGATAACCAGAACTTTCATTATAACAGTACCAATACTTACCTCCAAGCCCGAAACTGAATAGTTCTTGTAAGCCTTGGTAAGGGTTTTCTAATAATAAACCTACTATTGCACTAGAACCTTTAAAATAATTAAAAGTATCTCCGCCTCCGTAATAAAAGCTATAAACAAGTAAGAAGCTAATAACACCCAACAGTTTCAAGTTTAACCCAGTTAAAAAATACTTATATTCAGGAAATTCTTTTTGATGCTTGTTTTTTATTAACCAACCTATAAAAAGAATAATAATAATATAGAAGATTGATAAAAAATCTAAAGATTCAAATTGTTGCATTTTCTTTAAGACTTAAATTACTTAAATTTAAAGTTACAACTAATACTAAACATATTGTCTTCGAAAAATAAAATGAAAAAAAAACTAAATATTTTTTATATTTCTTACGATGGCATTACAGACCCACTTGGGCAATCACAGATTTTACCTTATTTATTAGGTATTTCTAAAAATAAAATCTATAAAATTACTATTGTAAGTTTTGAGAAGGCTAATAATTATTTACTTAATAAAGATTTAATTTTAAAAAAAATAAGTTCTAATAATATTAATTGGATTCCATTAAAATATACTAAACACCCTCCTATACTATCTACAATTTGGGATATATATAAACTTAATAGAATAATTAAAAATTTAAATTATTTAGGAGTTGATTTAATTCATAGCAGAAGTTATATTACTTCTATAGTTGCTTTAGCCTTTAAAAAAAAACAGAATGTTCCATTCATTTTCGATATGCGAGGATTTTATGCGGATGAGAGAGTTGATGGAAAAATTTGGAACTTAAATAATTTTATTCACAAAAAAATCTATAAATATTTTAAAAACAAAGAAAAAGAATTTTTGCAATTTTCAGACTATACTATTTCATTAACTGAATCGGGAAAAAAAGAAATTTTAAACTGGAAACTACCCAATCAATCCCCCATAAAAGTTATTCCTTGTTGTACAGATAAAAAACTCTTTAATTTAAAAAATATTAAAAACATTAGAGCTGATATAGGATTTGATAAAGACGATTTTATAATTTCTTATGTTGGTTCAATAGGAACATGGTATATGCTTGATGAGATGTTAGATTTTTTTAAATGTCTTCAAATCAAAAAACCCAATGCTAAATTTTTCTTTATATCCAGAGACGAACCTCAACTCATATTAGATAAAGTAAAAAACAAAAAAATTGATAGTAGGTTGATTAAAATCTACCCTTCATCAAGAGAAATGATGCCATCTTATATTGCACTAAGTGATATTTCAATTTTTTTTATATTACCAGTTTATTCAAAAAAAGCCTCCTCACCTACTAAAATGGGAGAAATAATGAGTCTGGGAATCCCAATTATATGTAATAGTGGAGTCGGAGACGTAGATAGAATTATGAAGGACAGCATGGAGAATTTTTTGATTAACGATTTTTCTTACCAAGAATATGTTAGGGTAATTAACCTTGTTTTGGATGATTTCGAATTTGACAAACAAAAAGTAATATCTACAGCTCACAACTATTTTTCCCTAGAAATAGGGATAAAAAAATATATGGAAGTTTACAATAAAGCCTTAAATTGAACTTAGTATAATTATAACTTTTCATAAAAATAAATTATTTAATATATTTTATTTTAAACTTGTAATAATATTGAATTGGTTTAATAAATTATTAAAATAACGTTGCTTTTTCAGTTGTACAAATTATGATATCATTTCTTTTTTTAAAAATAAAATCAGACTGGATAAAATCAACATTGTTTTTTCTATTGATTATTTTTATTGTGCCAAAAAGCATTTTTAATTTACCTTCGATAGGTCTAGATGCTTCGTGGAAAATTGGATTAGAGTTAGCTATTAAAAATAATTTAATTTTTGGAAAAGATATCGTATTTACTTATGGCCCACTTTCCTATCTATACACTTGTCTAAATATTTATAAATCAAGTTTTGAAATAACTTTATTCCATTTTTTTCATGTAGGAAATATTATTTACTTTTTTTATTATATTTTTTCTAGAGAAAAAAATAAAGGCAAATATTTATTTTTATTTTTTGTCTCTCTTTTATATGGGCATATATTATTTACGAAACTTACTTTAAGTTTTCTATTTGTGTGCCTTTTTCATATGTTTCATTTTTTGAAATATAATAATAAAATATCAATACTTATATTTTCATTGTATGCGCTAATCAGCCCATTTATTAAAGTAGATTTTAGTTTTATTTTATTTTTCATTTTCATTTCATTTTACATTTATAATCTAACAATTCATCAATTAAAATTAAAATTTCACACCATTATTTTAGTTATATCCGTAGCATCTGTTTTTATTTTATTTTCAGCCTTAAATATTGATTTTACAAACTATATTCATAACTGTTTTTATTTCATAAACTCATATAGTGATGCAATGGTTATTGTCCCATCATTTTTTTCCCCATTTATATGTTTTGGATTAATAATTTTATCATTTTATTCTTCAATAGTTTTAAAACTTAAAACGAGTAAAGATTTTAATATGGAAATCTTTCGAACCTTTAGTGTCTCTGTCTTTATTTTTTTAATATTTAAGTATGGAGTTGTAAGACATGACCATAACCACTTTATTCCTCCTTTAGTATATATTATTTATACTCTAGTATTATTTTTTAATTTTAGTTCTCTATCAAAGAAATTAAATTTTGAGATACTTATACTTGCTTTTATTTTAACTTTATTAGCACAAGATGGCTCTCCTTTGAAGAATTTTGAAAAATCAATAAAGCAAAAGTCAAGTTTAGATTTAAATAAAGGAATTAAACTTCAAAAGTTCAGTAAACCTCTCTTAGATAAAATAGGAGATTCATCTGTTGATTTTTTAGGCTCAAATATTTCATTTATACATTTTAATAATTTAAAATACAATCCTCGTCCTATATTTCAATCATATTCTGCTTATTCAAAAGAGTTAATTAATTTAAATATTATCAAATACGAGTCCTTAACAGCCCCAAATTTTATCTTTCATGAGTTTGAACAAATTGGGAACAGAGTCCCTTACTGGAACGAGCCAAAAACCTATCTTTCAGTACTTAAAAATTATATAATTGAGGATTCAGTAATTTTTGACGACAGACAAAAATCACTTCTTTTATTTAAAAAAAGAAAAGTTAAAAAAGACCTTCAATCAAGAGTATTAATAGAAACTATTATTAACTGTAATGAAAATATTAACCTTCCAAAAAGTGAGGGTGTTATTTTTCTAGAATTGCAATATAATTATACTTTTTTAGGAAAAATAAGAAGATTACTTTTTCAGCCAAGTATAGCTCAAATTCAAATAAATGACGTTACGTACGACTTAATAAAACCAATAATTGAATCAGGTGCCCCTATAAATATCAAAATAGATGGTTTTGCTGATGTTAGAAAATTTTATGAATCGTTTGGAACAAAAAATAAAAGAAATAGTAATTTTAGGATTACGTATAATACAATGTGGATTGAAAGAAACATGAAGATGAAATTAACCGAATATAAATTAATAAATGAATAATAATAAATTTTTAATTACAGGAGGATGTGGTTTTGTTGGCAGTAACTTAGCAATTTTATTTAAGCTAAAGTACCCAAGTGCAACTATAATAGCCTTGGATAATTTAAAAAGACAAGGTTCAGAGTTAAATATTAAAAGACTTAAGGAGCATGAGGTACAATTTATACATGGAGATATACGAAATAAAGAAGATTTCGATTCTTTACCTAATGTTGACATTTTAATTGAGTGCGCTGCAGAACCTTCGGTCTTGTCTGGAATTGATACAACACCAGACTATGTTTTAAATACTAATCTATTAGGGACTATTAATTGTTTAAACTTTGCAAAAAAGAATAAAGCAAAGTTTATTTTTCTTTCTACAAGTAGAGTCTACCCAATTAAAACCTTAAATCAAGTAAAATACAGGACAGACGAAACAAGGTTTTCTATAGAAAAAAAACAAACTTTAAATGGTTTTTCAGTAAAAGGAGTAAACGAAAAATTTGGCATTGACGGGGCAAGGTCATTCTATGGCACTAGCAAATTATCATCAGAGCTACTTATTCAAGAGTACAACGAATTTTATAATTTACAGTCTATAATTAATCGTTGTGGTGTTTTAACAGGCCCTTGGCAAATGGGCAAAGTTGACCAAGGAGTAGTGGTATTGTGGCTCGCAAAGCATTTTTGGAAAAAGGAATTAAATTATATCGGGTTTGGAGGTGAAGGAAAACAAGTTAGGGACATTTTACACATAAATGATTTATTTAATTTATTGTTAATACAGATTAATAATTTTAAAGATTATAATGGAAAAACGTTTAATGTTGGTGGAGGCAATGATGTTTCTATATCCTTAAGCGAGCTGACTGAATTATGTGAAAATATAACAGGTAATAAAATAAAAATAAATAAAATACAAAAAAATAGATCTGCAGATATTCCAATATATATTAGCGACAATAGCAAAATTCAAGATCTGTCGTCCTGGACCCCAGAAAATAGCCCAACTCAAATTATTTTCGACACTTTTAAATGGCTTAAAAACAATGAATCAATCTTAAAAAATATACTTTCATAATGAGCACAGTTCTAATTACAGGTTCTTCAGGATTAATTGGGGGAGAGGCAGTAGACTTTTTTTCTTCAAAATTTGATAATATCATAGGAGTAGATAACGACATGAGGGCTTATTTTTTTGGAAAAGAAAGTTCTACAAAATGGAATAAGACTAGGCTTGAGGATAAATATAAAAACTTCAGTTCCGAAAATATAGACATAAGAAACTATCAAAATTTAGAAAAACTATTTTTAAAGCACAATTCAACAATTAAACTCATTATACATACCGCAGCTCAACCTAGTCATGACTGGGCAGCAAAAGAACCTCTTACGGATTTTGGCGTTAACGCTACAGGAACTATTAATCTTTTGGAGCTGACTAGAAAATATTGTAATAATGCAGTTTTTATTTTTACATCCACAAACAAAGTTTATGGAGACACACCTAATTTTTTGCCATTAAAAGAGCTAGACAAACGCTGGGAAATTGATTCTTCACACAAATACTTTAAAGAAGGAATCGATGAAAACATGAGTATTGACAATTCTAAACATTCTGTATTTGGAGCCAGTAAAGTTGCAGCAGATGTAATGGTTCAAGAGTATGGTAGATATTTCAAAATGAAAACAGGTGTTTTCAGAGGAGGTTGTTTAACAGGACCTAATCACTCAGGAGCAGAACTGCATGGGTTTTTATCATATTTAATGAAGTGTGCTCTCACAAAAAACCATTATTCTATATTTGGCTACAAAGGAAAACAGGTAAGAGATAACATACACAGCTTTGATTTAGTTAACATGTTTTGGCATTTTTACAACGAACCAAGAAATGGAGAAGTTTACAACGCAGGAGGAAGTAGATTTTCAAACTGCAGTATGATAGAGGCAATAGAGAGATGTGAGGAAATAACAGGGAATAAAATGAATTATTCCTATTTAGAAAATAACAGATCAGGCGATCATATTTGGTATATTAGCGATGTTTCTAAGTTTAAAAAACATTACAAAAAATGGACATATAAATTTAGTCTTGAGGACACCCTGATACAAATGTTTAACAATATGAAAAAAAGATATTAAATTGAATATTAGAGTTAAAATTATTAGAATTCTAATTAGCCTAAATGAAAAAATATTCTTCTACCCAAAGCTTAAAAAGGCATATAAAAAGCTTTCACTTTCAAGAAGCCTTATTATTTTAGATATTGGCTCTAACAGAGGACAATCCATAGATTTTTTTACTAAAAATTTTAATGTAAAAAAAATCACGGGTTTCGAACCTAATAAAAAACTATTTAATTCGCTGATTAAAAAATATAAGGCCCATCAAAATATTGAAATATTAAACAGAGCGATAAGTTCAAAAGAAGATAAAATTATATTTTATGAAAACATTCTTGATGAGACATCTACTCTTGAAAAGATAAATCAAAACTCTAAATATTTAGCTAGAAAAGCTAAAATACTTGGGACTACCGCCAAAGACCTTTTTATCAATAAATATTATGTTGAATGCATAAGTTTAAATCAATTTTTGACTACGAATAAGATTAAAAAAGTTGATATTTTAAAAGTAGACGTTGAAGGACATGAGTATAAGGTCTTAAAAGGGCTGTTTTCAAGAAAGAATAATAATATTAATTATATTCAGCTAGAGTCTCACGATGATGACATGTATTTAAATAAATATAAAGAAATTGATGAAATTTTATTATCAAACAACTTTAGCTTATGTAAATCAATAAATCATGGATTCGGAGAGTTTAAAGAACTAATATATGTGAATAAATTTTTTAAAAGTTAAAAGTGAAATTAAGTATTGTAATACCAGCTTATAATGAAGAAGGGTCTATTGAGAAGACTATTAAAGAAATATATAATATTTTAGTTAATGAAAAAATTCCACATGAAATTTTAGTAGTTAATGATAAATCCTCTGACAAAACTTTAGAATTATTAGAGTTTCTTTCAAAAGAAATTAAAACATTAAAACATTATACAAATCCAGGTCCTAATGGGTTTGGGTTTGCCATAAGATATGGTTTAGACAAGTTTTCTGGCGAGTGTGTAGCAATTATGATGGCAGACCTTTCAGACTCACCAAATGATTTGGTTTTATTTTATAAAAAAATGGTTGAAGACAATCTTGATTGTGTATTTGGAAGTAGATTCATTAAAGGTGGCAAAACAGTCGACTATCCGCCTTTAAAAAAACTCATAAATAGAATTGCGAACTTCATTATCAGAATTTTAATTGGAATATCTTATAATGACACAACTAACGCTTTTAAACTATATAAAAGAGAAGCTATAGAAGGTATTAAGCCAATAATTTCTCCTCACTTTAACTTAACAATTGAGCTTCCGTTAAAAGCGATAATTAGAGGGTTTTCATATGGTGTTGTTCCCAACTCATGGCACAATAGGCAACATGGAGAGTCGAAACTTAAAATAAGAGAAATGGGGAGCAGATATTTTTTTATTTTAATGTACTGTTTTTTTGAGAAATATTTTTCAAAGGGAGATTTTAAAAAAAAGTGGTAAGATTTATGAATTGATTTTCTTAATGAAAAGTTGACAATAAATTCATTAAAAAAACGAATCATTTTTACTACAACAAAAGCCGTTTATTAATGTGTTATATTTTTATATAAATCAAAACTAAATGATTTTTCATTAGCTAACTTAGATAATGTATAAATGGACCTTTCACTCATTAATTTAGGGTGGCATAACAGAGTAATAACTTTTTCGTTAGAAGCTTTAATTTTTTTTATTAATGTAGAAGTGTTATGAGGTTCATCGAGTGAGAAAAAATATTTGTTTGAACTAAAGATATTTAATTTATTTTTTTTAGTTTTTATTGGGGATATACCTTTCCCATTTCCAAAAATGGATGTATTTTTCTTTTTTACATAAGCAACTCTTTCTAATAACTTTTCAAAAAAATTAATTTCATAATAGTTGATGGGACATTCAATAAATTGTCCTGAATGAGTTTTTTTAATTGGATCTGTTTTAAAAAAGTAAGGGTCTTTATTTAAATAGTTTTCAAAATTATATTTGTGAGATTTTGAATCAGACTTCATATTAGGCGCAACAGAACATTCATATTTAATTTTAAATTTTTTAAAAAATTTGATAAAGACTTCAAATGGTTGGATGCAAAGCCCCCCAGCTCTAAAACAAGAAATTTTGTAAGCAGTATCATACTCTTTGCAAATTTTTTTAAGTGTACTGTATGCTAAATCAAAATATTTGTTCTGATCACTCTCGCTTAAGTTACAAAAGCGATATTTACTTTGATTAGACAAATTCCAAATTTCATTTTTGAAATCATAAATTGCGTCTGCCCAATGTGTATGAAGATGTAGCTCTACTTGATGACCATTTTTAAGAATATGATGAATATTTTCTTTAATTGCTTTATAATCATCATTTAGGTTTAACTTTTTTAACTTATATATAAAGAGGGAATCGATGAAAAAAATAGCCTTAATATCACACTCCTCTAGTTTCTTCAAAATTCTTAATACTGGTTGAATTATACAGCTGTAAATATTACCCGACTCAAACAAAAATAATTCGTAGTCAAATGTTAGAACAATTTTCTTATTTTTCATTGTCAATAATATCTTTGGAAAAACGACCAGTTTTAACTAAAATTAAAATATTATATAGTACAGCCTTGCGTCTGTTGTAGTTATGCTTCCATAAATAGCCATTCTGAAGCTCAGCCCCAAATCGCGATTTAAATCTTTGTATTCCTTCAATTTTAGAACCTCTTTTTGGGTTTATTCTTGCCCCTACAAGATTATATTCTTTAACTCCAAGAGACTTTAGTTTTAAAATAACCTCCCATTGCAAATAGTTCATTGCACCAGTATATGGCTTCGAAATACTTCCTCCATATAGGTACTGACCAGATAATTTGTTCCATAAAATTATTGCTGCACCTTGAATTTCATCATCTATAGTAGCTGTAACACATAAAATATTGCCTTCCATTGCTTTAGTTAACTTGTTTATTTCCTCCAAAGTTGGAAATGTTATGTTTTGTCTTTGGTGAGTATTATTTATAATTTTATAAGAATCATTAAGATGGTTTACTCCAAAACATACTTTGACACCATTTTTCATAGATTTTTTAATTACATTTCTATGCTTAGAATGTAAGTTAGAGTATAAATCTTCTTTATTTAACTTAAGATTTATTATATAAGTTCCAAAATCACAACTAACACTATTCTTCGGGGTAGTTTCAAATAAAACATAAGTTGGAGAACAAGAAATAAAATCTACTCTAAGTAAGTTTTTTATTTGATTAACACATTCATCAATAAAAATTTGTTTTCTCTCTTTTAATAACATTGGGTTTCTTCCAACAGCATCAGAAGTAAAAATAAGACGTCTAAAAAAGTATTTTTCAGAAATGTAAAAAGGTATAAAAAACTCCTCATTATATATCCAGCCGTATTCTTTTGATTGCAACTCTAGGAAAGACTTACTACAAAAAATATTGTGATTACTATTTTTTAGGACTTCAGCTTTACTAGTTACTTTCATTGGAATCATTTGCCAGTACTTGAGGTTCTGATATTTTTACAATGATAGTCTTTAAATTCAGGATTATGTTTAATAAACTCTTCATCTATTGTTCGAGTATCACCAACAATTTTTGCTGGCACCCCCCTTAAAATACTGTAATTGGGAAAAACACCATCTACAAAAGAAAACGCCCCAACAACTGAATTTTTTCCTATTACTGAATTTGGCATAATTACAGAGTTTGGACCTATAAAAGAAAATGCTCCAATTTTTACATCACCAATTTTTTCTAATTTTTTATTAAATTTTGCATTGGGGAACCTAATTTTATTATTTGACGAATGAGTTAAAATATTAACATAATTGGTGATTTGGACATGATCTTCAATATACACTTTTGAGTTATTAGCGTCTATATAAGTAAAATGCCCAATAAAAACATTTTTCCCAATTGATAAGTTATTTCTTTTAGATGATATGTGACTAAAGTTGCTTATTCCACTTTGTGGCCCAATGCGTAACCCATTAATTTTCTTATTACTAATGATTTCGGGTTTAATTAATTTTAAAAAATGATATTCGAGCTTATTTTTAATTTTTTTTATCATAAATAAGTTTTCTCATTATTAACAAATATAAATTTAATTATATCTAATATTAAATATTTTTATACTTTAAATATTAATGAACAAATTAATAATAATTACAAGAGGTTTCCCATTTGGGAGAGGAGAAGCATTTTTAGAAAATGAAATTATCTTTTTATCTAAACATTTTGAAGATATATATATATTCTCACAAATTTCCAAATCTTATTCTCAATACTTTAGTTTAGATGAGCAAAGAAAGCTACCTAACAATGTAAAAGTTTTTAAGCTAAATAGTATTAATAAAACAGCAAAGGCCAATCAAATTTTCAAGCTCTTCAAATCTCCAATTTTAATTAAAGAAATTGTAAAAATCTTATATACAAGAAAATCAATCCAAGAAAAAATGAGATCAGCATTTGATTATTATTTTCTTTCTATAAGTCTCTATGATCAAATAATTAAAAAAATTGATTTTAATTTATCTAACTCTTTAAAAGAGAATCTATTTTTTTATTCATATTGGAATTTTTTTGAACCATTGACTGCATATTTTCTTGGGAGAAAGTTTAATGGAATATCTTTTTCTAGAGCACATAGAGCGGATTTATATAGTAACTTCCAAAAAAATAAATATCTCCCATTTTCTGGTTTTTTTATTGAAAACCTGGATGCTGTATTTACTGTTTCAAATGACGGAAATTTTTTTTTAGAAAATAAGTACGGAAAAAGTGAAAAATTACAAGTTTCAAGACTAGGCACTTTAAGACATAAAAAACCAGAATTTGTCTTTACCAAATACTTAAATATTATTTCTGTGGGAGCATTATATGAGATCAAGAGAATAGATTTAATAATTAAAACGCTTGAAAACATTAAAAATAAAAAAATTGTTTGGCATCATTTTGGAGACGGTCCGCAAAAAGAAACAATAACTGAACTAGCAGGCAACCTTTTAAAAAACAAAGTCAACTATACTTTTCACGGGTTTAAAAAAAATAATGAAATATTAAACTTTATGCAACAAGGAAATTTCGACTTTCTTATTAACACAAGCTCTTCCGAAGGAATACCAGTCTCTATTATGGAAGCAATGAGTTTAGGAATTCCTGTAATAGCAACAGATGTAGGGGGTACAGGGGAAATTGTAAATAATAAAAATGGACATTTATTACCGTCCAACCCAACAACAGTACAAATATCTGATGCTATAAATCTTTTTTGTAGTCTTTCAGAACAAGAAAAGAAATCTAAGAGAGATAGTGCATATAATACATGGGACGAAAAGTTTAATGCTCAAAAAAATTATGGGGTTTTTGTAAACCAAATTTTAGAACTAAAGAAAACATAATTTTTATTATTTGCTATCTCTGAATTTTTTTGTCCCGATTAACTCAATGATTATATCATTTGTAAATAATTTTGCTCCGTTAGTTTTTAAATGAGCTTCATCATGATAATATTTTTTGTCTTTGTAGGAAATGTTAGATGTATCATTTTTAATATGTAAATTTAATTGTTTTGACAATTCCTTTATTCTATAATTAAAAAATCGGTTGTGGCCTTTTAGATTAGGAGAATATACAATGAAAAGCTCAATATTTTCCAACATACACATATCTTGAATTTTCTTAAATGCTAATCTTTTCTTAGGTAATTCGTTTTTAATTTCGTAAGCAATATGATTTCTATCGTCATTAAATTCAAAAGCATTTTTTTGAAATGATATTGGCATAGACCCACAAATTTTTATTGTATCAAACTTAGAATATTTTTTTTGTTTTAGATTGAAATTACTTAAATTAATGCGGCCTAAAACCAAGAATTTAGATAAGAAGTTTTTTTCTTTTCTACCAATCATTTCGTCATTTATATATTTATACTTCGCAAGTGGATACAGTCTATCTAGTCTAAATTGAAGAGATTTGTTTGGCAATAATTCGTGAGGGTCATCAACTGCAAGAAGTAGGATTTTTGGGCTTCTATTGTATTTCAGTAGTGCCCTAAGAACAAATTCATGAAACTCTACATTAGACCCAGGGTAAGAGAGATTATAACATGAAATATTCAAAGAGTCTTCTATTTGACTTGCAATGATATTTCTAGCTCCTCTTGAAGAACCTAGAATAATTAGGTCTTCAACGTTTTCAGCTAGTTTGTTTGATATGAAACAAGTACAATTCTATGATAATAATTTCGGATAGTTATTATTAATAATAGATTATTTTAGCTTTAAGCTGAAACAAAAAATAAATATAGCCCTTTGAAAAACTGACCTTTCTTTGTTTCAAATCCAATTTTCTCTAGTAAATGAAAAATGAATTTCAATGTTTATTACAAATAAAGTTAGAAATCTCTTTCGTGTAAATTTCTGCTCCCTTTTTTTGCAAATGTACTGGATCATAAAATAGGGAAGGATCTTTATAAATTGGATTCAATGTGTCGTAAATAAAGATTTCATTCTCGTTTTGGCATAGTAATTGAATTCTGTCCCTAAAGCTGCGATTGAATTTGTAGAAGTTTGGACTGAAACAAAAAATCAACTTTATATTATGTTGAAAGCACAATTCTTGAAACCCTAAAAAATCCTCAACTTTTTCAGAAATTTCTTTGTCAACATTATATATTTTTTCTTTATTACTATACAAACTTTTAAAGTTCTCATTTTGTGAATGAATAGGCATAGATCCGCATTGTTGAATCGTATCTAGGTGTGAAAATGATTTTTTTCTGAAATCTAAATTCGATTTATTCCCTCTCAAAAAATTAATATGTTTAGAAAACCAATTCTTTTTGTCACGCTTTATCATTTCATCATTAATATACTCGTACTTAGTTAGCGGGTACAACCTTTCATATCTAAAATTTAAAGAATTATTATAGACTAACTCTTCAGGGTCATCTATTGCTAATAAAACCATTTTAGGCTTTTCATTAAACTTAATTAGCGATTGTAATAAAAACTTGTGGAAGGCAATATTTGAGCCAGGGTATGATAAATTATAAGCAGAATACTTTGTATTCTTTTCTAATTGAGAAGCAATAATGTTTCTAGCTCCACGAGAAGATCCTATTATTAAAATATCTTTATTGATATTACCATTTATAACGTCTTCTAATCTCTTATCTACTTCTAAGTCTGCAGAATGCTTTAATACAAAATAAAAGCACCTGTCAGCAGTAATCAAAACGACACCGAAAATTATTAAAGTTTTGAGAAATTTTCTCATATCTAAAATTGGAAGTAAATAAATTGTTGTTCTTCTCCATTAAATAATAGAACAAGAGCAATCATAATAATAAACAATGGCCATCTAAATAATCTTGGGAACTTATCAAATAAAGATTGGATTGCATAATCACTATGCTTTCCTAACCATTCAATAACCAATAACACAAAACATAAAAGGAAAATTAGCTTTGGAATTTCATGTTCTGAGGACATGGTTTCTAATAAAAATATTCTTTCAAAGTAGTCAAAGCCTTGAGTAATTGTTTCAACTTTAAAGAATACAAAAGTAAACATCACTAATGTAAATGTTTTTGTGATTCCCCACACTTCAGTTAAACTAGGTAAAATTTTACCTTTCTTAAACTTTTTCTTTTTATTTATCTTTCCCATTAAAATTAAAGGGATGTAGTATATTCCATGTAAAAAACCGAACAGGATATATGTCCATCGTGGACCGTGCCAAATTCCAATAATTGTAAAATTTATTACAATGGCTAAAATTAACCCCCAATTAGCATAATCCCTGAACCGAATGGATAATGGTGTAAATACATATTCTGTCAACCAACTTGTTAAAGAAATATGCCATTTCCTCCAAAAGTCTGCAATGTTTTGAGCGAATAAAGGAAAATTGAAGTTTTTCATTATATCAAAACCTAGTAACCTACCTACTCCAATTGCAATATCCGAATACCCTGAAAAATCAGTATAAATTTGAATAGTATATAAAAAGCATCCAATAATTAAGGTTACAAATCCTTGTCCATCTATATCTGCAAAAATAGCTGTGGTAGATACGGCAATAGTATTGGAAATAACTACTTTTTTAAATAAACCCCAAAGGATTTGTTTTAACCCATCAACTGCCTTACCGTAATCAAAAGTCTTCTCTTTTTCTAACTGTGGAATAAACTTTTTTGATCCATCAATTGGTCCAGAAAGGATAGTTGGAAAGAATGAAATGAAATTAAAAAAAAACAAGTAATTAGTGGTTGGTTGTATTTTCCCTTTATTGATATCCAATAAATAACTTAGTGCCTTGAATGTAAAAAAGCTAATACCAATAGGAATAATTATTCTTAAGGTGGAAAGACAAGGTTCAACTTCAAATAGAGAGAAAACCTTATTAAATGATTCTATAAAAAAATTGTAATATTTAAAAAACGCTAAGGATCCAATACCGTATATTACGCCTATATTTAAATAGAGTTTTTTATTATTAAGATTAAATCCTATATTTTTCCCCAAGAAGAAATTAATAGATATTGTTAATACAAGAAAGATGAAAAACCTCCAATCTACCCAGCAATAAAAAATGGAATTCCCTATTAATAATAGTATGTTTTGATATAAAATTCCTTTTTTTGAAAGCATCCAATAAACGGTATAGAAAGCAAGGATGAATATCAAAAAGGTTAAAGAAATAAAATTCATCTACTTTAAATTTTGAGCTGCATTTAAAAGTATATCTAAACCGTTTAAATGCGAATTAGAGCTTGTCAAAAATTGAATACTATCTGTTACTTCTTCCACAGTTAACAGCTTCTTTAAAGGATGTCCTTTTTCCATCTGCTCCACTAACCTGTCGTCAAAATCTGAATTCATATTGGTTTCCATAAAGGAAGGAGATACAGAATTAGATGTTATATTAAATTTTGCATTTTCTGTTGCCCAAACTTTTGTAAGTTTTTCTAAATATGCTTTACACCCTATGTAAGAAGATGATCCTACTACTGGATTTCCTGTTAAAGCAGCACTTAATACAGTAACAATTCTTCCAAAGCGTTTTTTTCTAAAAATCGAAATTGCTTTTTGAGTAATTATAAGTGTTGGTACAACATTATTATTGAAATCATCACTAAATACAATATGATCAATTTTTTGAAAGTGACTTGTTATAAACTCCCCTCCATATGCATTATTAACTAGGACGTCTAAATCCCAATTACTCATTTCTTCAGTTAAATTTTCAATGCTACTTGTGTTTTTAAAATCACATTGAATAATAATGATGTTTTTATATTCTTTCTGAAGTTCCTTAGCATTTTTTACAGAACTACTATAAGTACAATAAACAGTGTTTTCTTCAGACTTTGCAAATTTAATTGTTATTGCTTTACCAAGTCCAGAAGCGCCTCCAGTGATAAGTATATTCATGATAATAATCCGATTTGAATTTTACCTTTTGCAACCGTTTTAGAAATTAAATTTTTAAAATTAAATTTAAACTCAACTGCATTTACAGAAGTGTAAACTCCAGATACATGAGCTGAAAATTTAAGCTCATCATTTAAATAAACAGGGTTTTTATATTGAATTTCTTGAGAATGAATAATCACATTCTTACTAGGTAAAGATTCGCCTATAAAGTAGGAGATGAACGCATTTAATATGTTACCATGCATAACTTTTTCTTCGAAACCTTTTGATTTTGCAAAATCGCTATCAGTATGTAACGGATTATGATCATTTGAAAGATCAAGAAATTTTGAATATTCCTTTTCAGTAACAACAAAGGTGTTTTCAAATGCATCTTTTAAATTAAACAACATAGTTATTTGCTAATAATACAATTAATCATTTCCCCAACATTTTGCCAACTTTGAATCTCTTTCGACGTAAATCGAATACTAAAGGCCTTTTCTGTGGCAACGACCAATTGAATATGAGTTAAAGAATCCCAATCTTCAATATCATCAGCACTCGACCCTTCTTTAATCACAATTTCATCATCGTCCAATGTGTCGATAAATATTTCGTTTACTTCTTCAAGAATTTGCTTTCTATCCATTATTATTTATTTTAATAAATGTTTTCTTATTTTGGTACGATTTAACATCAAGAAACCACTTATCACCATTTTTCTTAAACCCAAGATCACTGTAATGATTTATAACGAGCTCGTTTTTAGGTGTTTTGATATACTCTCCAATTACATTTTTAAAGTTATACTTTTTTGCAAAAGTAACAATCTGGTTTAATACAAAGTTTTCCATTCCTCTTTTCAGGACTCTACAACTCATAAACCAAGTATCAATAAATAAATCCTCATCAGATTTCGTTTCAAGAATGATAACACAAATTAACCCATTCTCTCCAAACTTATCCTTTAAAGTAAAAGTAAAAGACTCATGAGTTGTGCTTTCTGATATCGATTTTATATCTGCTTCGCTATACCTAATTGTTCTAAGGTTAAATTGATTTGATCTTTGTGATAACTGAGATACTCTGGGTGTATTAAATGTATTAAAGGGTTCGATTTCTGAAACCATGTCTAGTGATGATAAGAATTCATCTTCATTTGCGAATCGCTTCTTTACGGCTACTCTCTTTGCTTCAGTTTGATACTGTTTTGTTCGCTTATTATCTTCATAAGAATAATTTGAAGTTTCAAATAAATTCAAACCATATATATATTCTAAATAGTCTGCTGGATCTTCTGGTAATTCTGGCACACAAACTTCAGAAAGGTTAGTTCTAACCATGTTTCTTTCAAATGGGTTATCATCCAAAAAAACCATGGAGTCAAAACCAATGTTTAAAATACTTTGAATAGTTCTTATATTATCCGCTTTGTTTTCCCAGTTTGCTACAAAAACAGCTATATCTTCTAGCCTAATTACCATTTCCGGGTGATTTTCAAAAGGTGTTTTCGCAATCGATTCGGTATTTTTACTACATACCGCAAGTATAATTCCTCTTTTGCTTAACTTTTTCACCCAATACTGAAATTCGGTGAAAGCTTTTCCAATACCTAAGCCACCAATTTGAATATTTTCAATTCCGTCATCTCCAATAACTCCACCCCACATGGTATTATCTAAATCCAGAATCAAACATTTTTTTTGACGCCCATTTAAGGAACTAATAATTTGAATAGTTCTTTTTGCTATATGGGGAAGGGCATCCAAGCTTAATACCATTTCGGTATTAATATAAATTGATGGTTGGAAGAAGTTACTTTTTCCTAATAAATTTTGAATTGAAGAAAGATCACACAAAAACAAGTTACTTTCCCGAGAAGAAAGCAACATTAATTCATAATTGAGTTTTCTTAATTGATATAGAAAAGAACTTTCAACTTGATTAGCCAAACCACCTAAAATAGAATCATCAATTTCATTGAAATTAAATAGGATAATTTTAGAGTTAAGCCTGCTGTTAATATTCGATAATAAATCTGAAATGTTTTCTAACACATCATTCGAAAATTCACTCCTACTTAAAACAGTAGATTTGTTGTATTTTGATAGTAATTTGTGACTCGATTTAAAAATCACAATTATATCAGGTGCATAACTATATAAATCAGAGTTTGGATCTAAAATTTGTCTATCAATTTGATTAAATTCAGACTCCCATATATCCAAATCTAGCTTATCATCATATCCTTGACCTTTAAACGCTTGATTCAAAAATTGAGTAGCACTATCACCCAATATGGCAAGTTTGACTTTACTAAAACCTGAAAAATCTTTTTTTATGTTCTTCTTTAATTTTGAGAAACTCTTTATCTCTTTCATGCCAAAAAATATAAGACTTTAACTCAATTCATTTAATCTGTTCAGCACCCAGAATAATAAATAATTTATGAAGATAAAGTATTTATTTTAATTTCACGAATCAGTCAAAAGAGTTTCTAAAAAGGCATCTTCACCAACTAAAATGGGAGAGATCATGAATTTGGGAATTCCAATAATTTGCAACTCCCGAGTAGGGGATGTAGATGAAATTATGGAAAAAAGTATGCCAGAACTACTAGTAAAAGAATTTTCTAATAAAGAATACGAAAGAATTATTGATTTTATCACCAATAATTACAAACCCAATCAAAAAACTATAATTGAAACCTCTCACACTTACTATTCTTTAGAAAAAGGAGTTGAAAAATACAAAGAAGTATATCAAGAAATATTAGGCAAATGATCTACTCATGATGGTATTTTCCCCCTTTTAGTATAGTAAATGCCCTGTAGACCTGTTCTTTAAAAATCATTCTCACCATTTGGTGAGAAAATGTCATTTTAGATAAACTTAACTTAGTGTTTGCACGCCTATATACACTTTCACTAAACCCAAAAGCTCCACCAATTATAAATACCAATTCATTAGCGCTTGACACCATGTTCTTATTTAAAAGTTCAGAAAACTCTATGGAGTTAAAAAACATTTTTTAAGGTTGTCTTTAATTTATATTAAAAAATTAATTTTTCAATGATTAAACCAAAGATGTAACAAAAACAAATTGTTTTTATATAAATTCGTTTTAAGGCACTTAAAATCTTTATTAAGATAAAAAACATCTAATACAAAAATGAAATTAATAAAAATTCCAAAACATAAAATATTTTCGAAAAAAGCATTTAAAATAGTGGTTTTTTTTGTTTTTGTTTTTTTAACAGGTTCTTACTTTGGAATTTTTATTAATCGAAAATACAATATTATAAGTGTTAAAAATTTTCTTACTGATAAAGCAAGAGTAAACAATTATTGGAGATCTTTTCGTAGTAAACCAGAAGTTTTGGACTTAATAATAGATGAAAAAGATTTATTAAAGATTTATAAAAATAAAGAAACAGCAATTCAAGATGGAGTACTTTCAGAAAAACTTAAAGAATACTTTAAAGCTAAATGTATTTATAAAAAAGACACCTTTTCTATTAAATTAAAAATGAAAGGTGATTTTGGAGATCACTGGTCAGGAGCTAAAACATCTTTTAGAATTAAAATTAAAGGGAACAAGCTTTTAAACGGAATGTCTTCTTTTTCAATACAAGACCCTAAAACAAGAAATTATATTTACGAGTCTGTTTTTCAACGTTTTTTCAATGAAGCCAACTTTTTGCACTTGAACTATTTTTTCTTATTAGTAACAATAAATGGAGAAAATAAAGGAGTTTACGCTTTGGAAGAGTTTTTTAATGATGAACTTTTATCAAAGTATAATAAATTAAAAGCACCAATAATTAAAATATCTGAAGATAATTTGTATGTAGACGATAATTGCACGCATTGCAAAACTTATGATGAACTTTCTAATGAACTATATTTAAAAAACAATATTGAGTGCTACAGTAAGAAAACTATTCTAAGTGATTTAAGTCAAAGAAACCTGTTTAAAAAAGCTAAATATCTTATAAATAAATTTAGAGAAGGAGAATTAACTACAAGCCAGGTTTTTGACATAAAAGTATTATCCAAAATATATGCTATATCTGATTTGGTTGGAGGCCCACATGCTTTGTTATGGAACAATTCTCGGTTTTATTACAATCCAAAAACAAATCTATTAGAAATGATACCTTTTGATTCTAATTCAGGCAAGTCCAATCCCCAAAACCCTTATACTTCATTTGATATTTTTAATCATCTAAAACGCAACAAATTTAATAAACAAGTTTTTAGTGATTCCATTTTTCTTGCATCTTATTTTTCAGCCTTGAAAGAGGTTTCACAAATTTCTTTTTTAGAGGATTACCATAACACAAATAAAGATGATTTAAATAAACAAATTGATATTTTATGTGTAGATGATTACGATTTTGATTATAACTTTTACGATATGATTTTAAAAAGACAAATTCAACTCAGAAAATTTCTACATGAGCCCAATCCACTTTTGGTAAGGATCAATCACTCTAACCAATTAGAAATTGCCAATAAGTCTACCAAACCCATATTAATAAAGACCATTAAAAATCACAATAATCAGGAAATTCTAAAAGTACCTTTTTTATTAGATTGTAAAAACCAGTTCCAAACTGTTAAATTTCAAAAAATTATCAACGTGATTGAGTTTGAAAAACACCAAAAAATAAAGCTTTCATACAATATTGTTGGATTGAAATCTTTTTTCCAAACAGAATTTAAATTAAATGAGATATAAACTCAATAGAATTATTATTCTTTGCTTTTCTTTCATATTAGGTTCTTTATGGATGAAGTTCAGACTCCCTCCAATAGGTTACATGTCTTCACTAATTAACAAAGCTAAAATTGACACACATAAACTAACGGCTGATTCTTTATTCCCGGTTAATAAACCCTCTAAATTTATTAGTTTATACAGTGATAAAATAAAACTTTACTCGGACAGAGATTATTTCAATGAGGTCTCAGACTCTTTGTTTTTTGGTTCGTATGTTATACAAATCCCAAGACATGATACAACAAATACTTTCATAAAATGTAACGATTCGGTTACCATTTTTAGAATTATCGATAAAAATTATAAAATTAAAAATAATTGGAAAAAGCTAGATATTAAAGCAAAAGTAGTTGGTTACACAACAATTTTAAATTCAGTTGTTTACAAAAATTTTGGGCCTGGAGAAATAGTTTTAGAATACGATTACCCAACAAATTACCCAATAATATTAAAATCAAAAAAAAGGGTTGAGCAAGTTTTCAAATTATTAAAGCCCAAATGAAAAATTAAAAAGTACAGCCGTTATGATATTTCTCTCCCTTAATAATTGTAAAAGCCCTATATAATTGTTCTTTGAAAATCATCCTTACCATTTGATGAGAGAACGTCATTTTAGATAGACTCATTTTCGAATCTGCCCTAGTATACACCTCCTCACTAAAACCAAAAGCTCCTCCTACAATAAATACTAAACTTTTAGATCTAATCATAATTTTATTAGAAATAAAATTAGAAAATTCTATTGATGAGTAATGTTTTCCGTTTTCATCTAATAAGATGACCACGTCCTCATCATTTAAGTTTGATAAAATTAACTTCCCCTCTTTTGTCTTTAGCTCATTCTTAGTAAATTTCCCTTTATTTTTAATATCTGAAATTATTAGTTCTGAGAATTTACAGTAATGGGACAATCTTTTTTCGTAGTCCTTCTCTCCTTCAATTAAATAACTCTTATTTGTTTTACCAATTACCAAAAGTTTTATTTTCACAGTCCAAATATATCTTTAATATTTACAGTTTGTTCAGAGTTTTAATAACTTTAAATATCATCTAACATTTGCATATAATTGAATTTTACATAAATGAAAAAAATATTAATTTGTGTTGGAACTAGACCCAACTTTATTAAAGTAACTAGGTTTAAAGAGCTCAGTTTAAAATACAATCTAGAAATTAAGCTCCTACATACAGGCCAACATTTTGATCATCAAATGAGTAAAGTATTTTTTGATGAATTAAAATTGCATAAACCAGACATATATTTGGAGGCTAAAGGGCCAACCCAAGTTGAAATGATGGCAGATATTATGGTGAAATTTGAAAAAGAATTAAACACCTATTTTCCTGATATTGTTCTAGTTCCTGGTGACGTTAATTCTTCCCTAGCTTGTGCATTAGTTGCTTCAAGAAACAACATTAAAGTAGGGCATATTGAAAGTGGGTTAAGAAGTTTTGATAGAGGAATGCCCGAAGAAATTAATCGAATTTTAATAGATGATTTAAGTGACTATTTTTTTGTTACCGAAAATAGTGGAGTAGATCATTTAAATAATGAAGGAAAAGAAGAAAATAAAATTTACTTGGTAGGTAATACCATGATAGATTCTTTAGTAAACTTTAAAGATTCTATTAAAAAAAGTAAAATTATGTCACAAATTAATTGTCCAGACGATTATGGCTTAATGACCTTTCACCGACCATCAAATGTAGATAGCCTTGATACTTTAAAGAAACTTTTAACCACTATTGAACTATGTTGCTCTAACCTTACCATGGTAATTCCTTTACATCCTAGAACTAAAAAATCGTTAATTAACAATAACCTTTGGGACAAACTTAAAAGTATTAAAAATTTAATATTTACAGAGTCATTAGGTTATTTAGATTTTATGAAACTAGTAAGTAAATCTAAAATTGTAGTCACCGATTCTGGTGGGATTCAGGAAGAAACAACATTTCTTCAAATTCCTTGTATTACGGTAAGAGAAAATACAGAAAGACCAGTTACCATTACTTTGGGGAATAATGAATTGATTCAATTAAATGGAGAACTAATTTCTAAGCGAATGATGGAAAAATTAAAAAATACAGAAATAGGGGAAATTCCTCCACTCTGGGATGGTCACGCAACAGAAAGAATATTAGAAATATTAAGCAAAAGTTAAAAAAATGAAAAAATTACACGCTTTAGTAATCGGAGCTACAGGAGCTACAGGCAGAGAATTGGTAAAAAGATTACTAATAGACGACGATTTTAGCCATGTCACCATTTTTGTTAGAACCGCTCCAAAAATTAATCACAAAAAATTAAAAACTCATGTCATAGATTTTAAAGAACTGGAAAAACACAAAGATTTAATTAATGGAGACATATTGTTTTCTGCTTTAGGAACCACTAAAAAAGATGCTGGCGGAAAAGATCAGCAGTACGAAATTGACTACACTTACCAATATGAATTCGCCAAAATAGCTCCTGAAAATGGGGTAGCAAATTATTCATTAGTATCGTCTGTTGGTGCAAATGCAAAATCCTCTTTTTTCTATCCAAAAATTAAAGGAGCATTAGAAGAAGCGGTGAAAAAACTAGATTTCAAAAAAATTGACATTTTTCAACCGCCCATGTTAATAAGACAGCCAGATTTAATGAGAGAAGGGGAGAAAAGTGGAATTAAAATTATAAATAGACTTAATAAAATAGGAATTCTAAAATCTCAAAAACCTTTGGCTGTAGAGGCACTAGCTACGAAAATGTTGGAAATCTCAAAAACCTCATCTAAAGAGAAAGCAACTACCTTTCTTCCAAAAGATTTATTTTAAATAACAAAATTTTGAGACTCAGACTTTCTATATTTTTAGTTTTTTTTAACCTATTGAATTTTCATTCTCAAGACACCAATTTTCTATAAAAAAGGTATATTTAAGAATCATATTTTAGAACTTAATTTAACCCAAAATACGGCTAGACTTTTTACCTCATCGTTTAGAAATATTCATCTTGGAATTAATACAACACTAAGTACTTAATGGCACCAAAAATATAATGCCATCTTATGAAAACATTAACTTAATAATTTTTCAGTTTAAATATAATATAGAATTTATCAGCTTATATTCTAAAACTTTAATATTTTCTAGTCCAAAAATTCTATATTCCAAAGTGATTTTCACATCTTTTTCGTCTATTAAATTAAATTCTTTAAAATAGTTTACGTTATTAAAATAAGGCAACATAAATAAATCAAGAGGTATTTTTTCTTTGTTAATAGTAACTGAAACTAACGTTATTGGAGAAACAAAATTATTTTCAAAGTTTAATTTTATTAAGTTATTATTTATTTCCTCTCCAAGCCTGACATTTACATGTCGCTTGCCCTTAAAAACACTACTTAGAAAATCTCGATTATAAATTATTTTATTTAATGCTAAGCTAAAACTATATTTATTATATTCGGTATTCAGCACCTCTTCGAGGTCTGCTTGTTCATTTTCTATGGTTTTTATAAACGTTTCTAAATAATATTTTTCACATAATTTATTAGTAATTTTTATATAATTTTTATAAAATGTTGTATCAGAAAGAAACCTCTCTTGAAATGACATGTTAAATTTAGATGATTGTTCTTTGAATGGCAGTAAGCAAACTTTTAATGATGATATTTTGGTAATATAAGTTTGATCAAATGGAATAGGCTCAATTAGAAGTGTTTCAGGGTCTAAGTAAAATTTCAAGTTCCATAATCCTAATGAATGAAAATCTCCCAAAATAGTAAGTTCTGCAAATAGTGTAGCCATTTTATCTAAATTGAAAACTTCTTTTAAGTCTAGTGAGCCTTCTTTAAATAATAACATTTTTTCAAATGCGAAATTGTATAATTCTTGAAGTTTTGGATTTTCATTAATAACATTTTTATCAATTAACGGTTTTAAAGGGGACCTATTAAATATATCTAATTGACCAGGAATAATGTTAAGGTTACTTGTTAGGTCCCAAGCAACGTCTGAGTTATAAGAAAAAACTGGAGCAAGCCTTTTATTATTATTCTTTAAAATCGAATGGTTAGGATAGCCTTCAAATGAGTATATTCCCTTGTATTTGTTGTTAATGTAGACCTTAATCAATTCAAATTTATTCGAAATAAGTTGATTGTAGGTATTAAATTTATGAAAAAACCATTCATTTAAAAAGTGTCTTACAGGCGGATTTAGAATAGAGAATTTTGTATTTCCTAAAACTTTATTTTTAGTTTTAATTTTTAGAGAATATTTTTTTTCAGGATTATTAAAATGAGCAGCTCTTCCACCCGTTAATCTAAATTTTATTGGAACTTTTTCTTGATTTTCTAATAATAATTTAGCATCAATATATCCCGGGTTATCAGCATTTGTTCTATAATTTCTTTGAAATTTAATTGCTAGCTCTCTGCTTTTTTCAAATCTAGAGTAATTTTCTTTAGTTATAGATATTTGTATTTTATCTAAAGGCTTTAAATCTTTTAATTGATACTCATAAAATTTATAAATATAATTTTCAAATAAGGGGTAAATGTGCTCTCCATAAACACCATATCTTTGAAAAAACAACCCACTTACAAAAATAAAAATGACTATTATTAACTTTATTATTCTATTTTTTTTTATAAAACTCTTCATTATTAGTTATAATAATACACAATGCTAAAATATATAGTTTCTGTTAGATAAGAACTTAATTTCATTGCTATAATTTTTTTAAATGTAGAAATAATCTCCATTGATTTTCTGCCCTAACTAAATTTTGATTTTCGTAATTAGTTTTATAGTAAATATCATTATTTAAGTAATCTGTTAAAAATCTAACTGATTGCATAAAAGTAATCGCTAGTCCTCCAAAAATTAAATATTCTATTTCTCTAAGAGTTAACGAATCTTTAAACTTATTTACAATAGCAGCTACGATATCTTTATTACATGTAACTTCTGAAATATCTTTAGATTCTTCACCAAGAGTATTACTGTAAGTACGAATCATGTCTCCAATATCGGAAAGAACACATCCAGGCATTAAAGTATCCAAATCTATTAATGCTAAGACTTTATCAGTTTTTTTTTCAAACAAAAAGTTATTGATTTTGGTATCGTAGTGAATCACTCTTTTGGGAAGTGAGTTACAGACTTCGTCCCATTTATTTAAAATAGGCAATTCTTTTTCTATTTCATTTATTAGAGACCTAGTTAATAATAACCTTTCCTGGTTGCTGTTTAAAAGAGCCTCTTCAAATTTTAAAATTATAGTATTCCCATGGTGAAAATTTGGCAATGTAACAAGAAGATTTTTAGTATTAAAATCAGACAAATGGTGGTAAAATTCACCAAGACAATTAGCTGCACTCTTAACTTGACCTAAAGATGAAACTCGATTATAAGAAACGCTATTCTTCACATAAGGCATAAGTCTCCATACTTCATTTTTTACTTTTAAGTATTGCCCATTAATGGGAAGAGGAAACGAGTAAGGGTAATTTTTCTTTTTAAGCCAATTACCAACAGTTAGAATGTTTTTTAATCCCTCTTCATAACTCGGAAAAACATTGGTATTGATAGCTTGAAGTATGTAAGAGTTAGTTTTAGAATTAAGTACAAACGTTGAGTTTATTAAACCAGACTCAACTCTTTTGATTGAAACAATAGCTTCTTTCAAGCCAAAGCCTAATAAGATGCTTTGAGCAAATTTTAGCTCCACAAGTTCTTAGGATATACTCCGTTTTCTATATGCTTATTCAAAGTGTCGATTGCCATTTGTTTGTCTTCTTTGTAGGTTACCCCAAACCAATTATCGTTAGTTGGAATAACTGCAAAAGCTATTTCGCCAGCCTTAATTTTATTGGAAACAATGTTAGGAATATAATATTCTGCAGTAGGGCTATTGCTATTTTCTTTCATAAAATTATGGAGACCCGCCTCAATATCTTTAAAAATAGAAGGATGAAAACCCCAATAGTTCATAGAAACATAAGATTTTGGATCAACTTCTCCGCTAGGTTCGTCAGAACCAATATTATATTCTACTTTTTCACCTTGCCTAGCTAATTTCTCTCTTTCATTAACCTCAACAAGATTATTCTTTGAATCTACCTCACACACTCCTCGATTTACAGTACCATTTTCTGAAAGCGTATTTTCTAGAATATATC
>Ga0209199_1000578_pt1 | contig 51052 bp, 48 predicted proteins | sample COGITO_mtgs_1105_7_FD_184805 | JGI IMG/M metagenome (GOLD analysis project Ga0209199, IMG submission 184805) | Pelagic marine microbial communities from North Sea - COGITO_mtgs_110523 (SPAdes) (version 2) | ecosystem: Environmental > Aquatic > Marine > Epipelagic ... | reverse complement strand
GAGCGATTGATCAAGTCGCCGCGTTTTAGCACGTTCATCATGTGCGTGATTATTTTTAACGCGATTTTGCTGGGTATGGAAACATCCAAGACGATCATGGCGCGTGCGGGTAGTTTGATCCTGCTGCTGGACAAAGTGTGTCTGGGTATTTTCGTGGCCGAACTGCTGGCCAAGCTGATTGTGTATCGCGCCCGGTTTTTCCGCGATGGGTGGAACATCTTTGACTTCTTGATTGTCGCGGTGTCCTTGATGCCTGCGACCCAAGGCTTCTCTGCCATTCGGGCTCTGCGGATTTTGCGAGTCTTGCGCCTGATTTCGACCGTGCCCAGCTTGCGGCGTGTGGTTGAAGGGTTCATCACCGCCCTTCCCGGTATGGCGTCCGTTTTCATGCTGATGGCGTTGATTTTCTACATCGGGGCTGTGATCGCGACCAAGCTGTTCGCGGAGAATTTTCCGCAATGGTTCGGCACGCTGGGGCAATCAGCCTATTCGCTGTTCCAGATCATGACGCTGGAAAGCTGGTCAATGGGCATCGTCCGTCCCGTGATGGAGATTTATCCGCTGGCGTGGATGTTTTTTATTCCGTTCATCATGGTCACGACCTTTGCGGTGGTCAACTTGCTGATCGGTCTGATCGTGAATTCTATGCAAGACGCGCATCACGAAGAAACAAATGCAGAGACAGACCATTACCGTGATGACGTAACCGCCCGTCTAAAGGGGATCGAAGAACAATTGGCCGCCTTGTTGAAAGAGCACAAAAAATAGCGCTTTTCCGCAGGTTAAGCTGTCTGTGCGCCGATGCGGGATATGCCCAGAACGTTCAATACCTTGGCCTCGATATCGGCGGCATTCATTGCTGCTGCTGCGTACATGTCCTCAGGGCTGGCGTGGTCGATAAACGTATCAGGCAGAACCATTGAGCGGTATTTAAGCCCCGCGTCGAACACGCCTTCTTCGGCAAGCAGTTGCGCCACGTGGCTGCCAAAGCCGCCTACCGCACCTTCTTCGATGGTGATCAGCGCGTCGTGATCCGCCGCCAGTTGCAAAATCATCTCGCGGTCCAGCGGCTTGGCAAACCGCGCATCTGCAATTGTCGGCGTGATCCCTTTGGCGGCCAGCGCCTCGGACGCTTTCTGGACCTCGGACAGGCGTGTGCCAAAAGACAGCAGCGCAACCTTGGAGCCTTGGGCGATGATCCGGCCCTTGCCGATCTCAAGCGGGACGCCGCGTTCGGGCATGTCCACACCGGTGCCTTCACCGCGCGGAAAACGGAACGCAATCGGGCCATCGTTATGGGCCGCAGCGGTGGCAACCATATGCACCAGCTCTGCCTCATCGGCGGCCGCCATCACGACGAAACCGGGCAGATTGGCAAGGTAGGCAATGTCAAACGCACCGGCGTGTGTGGCCCCGTCGGCACCGACCAATCCGGCACGGTCAATGGCAAAGCGGACAGGCAGACGTTGAATGGCAACGTCATGCACCACCTGATCATACCCACGCTGCAGGAACGTGGAATACATCGTGCAAAACGGTTTCATCCCCCCCGCAGCCATGGCGGCGGAAAACGTAACGCCATGTTGTTCGGCAATCCCCACATCAAAACACCGCGACGGATAGCGTTCCGCAAACAGGTTCAATCCCGTGCCGTCGGGCATCGCTGCAGTCACGGCGCAAATCTTGTCGTCACGGGCTGCTTCGTCCAGCAGGCTCTTGGCAAAAACACTGGTATAGCTTGGCGCGTTTGACGGTGTTTTCTTCTGCTCGCCCGTCACCACATTGAACTTGGCAACGCCATGCCCCTTGTCACGCGCCTGTTCGGCAGGGCCGTATCCCTTGCCCTTTTTGGTGATCACATGGATCAGGATCGGCCCTTTGGCGCGGTCCTTGACGGTGCGCAGAACGGGCAAAAGCTGGCTCATGTCATGGCCATCAATCGGCCCAACATATGAAAACCCGAGCTGTTCAAAAAGTGTGCCACCGACAGTCATGCCCTTCAGCATATCCTTGGCACGGCGCGCCCCCTCGCGGAAAGGTTCGGGCAGCAGGCTGACCGCGCCCTTGGCGGCGGCTTTGAAATCCTGAAACGGCTCTTCGGCATAAAGACGGCTCAGATAGCTGGACATCGCGCCCACGGGCGGCGCAATCGACATCTCGTTATCGTTCAGGATCACGATTAGCCGCTTGCCCAAATGGCCGGCATTGTTCATCGCCTCATAGGCCATGCCCGCCGACATCGACCCGTCGCCGATCACGGCAATCGCATCCCCCAGCCCTTCGCGGATGTTGCCGCCCAGATCGCGCGCAACGGCAAATCCCAACGCCGCAGAGATCGACGTCGAAGAATGCGCCGCGCCGAACGGATCATAGGGGGATTCACTGCGCTTGGTAAAACCGCTCAACCCGTCCTTCTGGCGCAGGGTCCGGATGCGGTCACGGCGTTCGGTCAGGATCTTGTGGGGATAGCATTGGTGGCCCACATCCCAGATAATTTTGTCTTTCGGCGTGTCAAACACCGCATGCAACGCCACGGTCAATTCCACCACACCAAGGCCCGCACCCAGATGCCCGCCAGTGACCGACACCGCAGAAATCGTCTCGGCGCGCAGTTCGCGCGCCAGCGTGTTCAGTTGCGCATCGGTGAACCCTTTAAGGTCCGCAGGGCGCGCTACCTTGTCCAGAAGCGGGGTGTTTGGTCTGTCGGTCATGGGCGTCCTCAGCTTTTGCGCGCAACAACGAAATGTGCGGTTTCGCGCAGGATATCGCCGTCCTTGCCATAGACACTTAAGGCATCACAAGCAGATTGCACCAGTTCTTCGGCGCGGCGTTTGGCCCCATCAAGGCCCAGAAGCGAAACAAATGTGGCTTTGCCGGCGTCGGTATCCTTGCCTGTAGCTTTACCAACAGTTGCCGCATCGCCCTCGATATCCAGAATGTCGTCAGCGATCTGAAAGGCAAGTCCCAGCGCTGTTGCATAGGCAGCCAATGGTGCGACATCGGCCTGCCCTATGCGCGCACCTGCCATGGCAGACCATGCAATCAATGCGCCGGTTTTGCCTTGCTGCAATGCGGTGATTTCCTCGATCGTCAGCGGCGTTGTCGCCGTTTCTGCCGCGATATCCAATGCCTGACCCAACACCATACCTTGCGCACCGGACGCAATGGCAAGGCTTCGTGTCAATTCCGCCCGCACATCCCCCGACCCGACAGCCACATTGCTGACCAACTCAAACGCCAGTGATTGCAGCGCATCCCCCGCCAGAACCGCCGTCGCTTCGTCCCATTTCAAATGCACCGTCGGCAGGCCGCGCCGCAGGTCATCATCATCCATGCAGGGCAGATCGTCATGTACCAGCGAATAGGCATGCAGCGCCTCAATCGCAGTAGCAGGCCAGATCGCACAATCAGTGCCGATGCCATGCAGCCGGGCGGTCTCCAGCACCAAAAACCCCCGCAACCTTTTGCCGCCAAGGGTGGCGTGCGCCATAGCATGTACCACCGGCACATCCGCTAATCCGCCAATCACCAAATCAAAATGCGCCTGAACAGCGCTTGCAGCCTCTGCCAGCTTCACACTCAGCACGGGGCGTTACAGCCCTTCAACAGGCTTTAGACCCACCGCATTGCCATCCCCGTCCAGAGTGATCGCGGCGACCTTTTCCTCGGCCTCTTTCAGCTTTTCCTCACAGCGCTTCTTCAACACCGCGCCACGCTCATAAAGCGCAATACTCTCTTCCAGCGCGACATCGCCCCGCTCCAACTGGCCCAATACTTTTTCAAGCTCGGCCATCGCGGTCTCAAAACTCATCTCGTCTACGGGGGTGTCGGTCATGGCGCTGGCTCCTCAGAATTTATGCCACAATAGCCATGATGCGCCGCACTCACCAGACGCGGGCTTCATCTTTCTTTTTGGCCCTAAATACCTTTGCAGGGGGTCCGGGGGACGCAAAGTCCCCCGGCGCTCTCCACTCAGTCCGGCGCCAGCATATATCCCGCCCCACGCACCGTCTGCAAGTACCTCGGCTGCTTGGGATTATCCTCGATCTTGCGCCGCAGCCGCGTGATCTGCACATCGACCGCACGCTCTTGCGCCTGCCCCCGGTCGCGGCCCAATTCCTCGACCAGCTTGGCACGGCTCAACGGCGCGCCGGGCTGGCCTGAAAATATCTTCATCAATTGCACTTCGGTTGCCGTCAGGCGCACCAACGCATCGCCCTGCCACATCTCGCCGCGCTCCATGTCATAGCGAATCGGGCCCAGCGACAAAACCTTTGGTGCGGTGTCCTTTGCGCTGGTGTCAGGCATGCGACGCAGGATCGCGTTGATCCTAAGGAGTAGCTCTTTCGGCTCGAACGGTTTGGCCAGATAATCATCCGCCCCGGCCTCCAGCCCCTCGATGCGGTTGCCGGTCTCGCCCTTGGCCGTCAGCAACAGGATCGGCGTTTGCATGGTCTCGCGCAAGGATGCTGTCAGCGCCAGACCGTCCTCACCGGGCATCATCACATCCAGCACGATCATGTCGAAATCCAGACCCGCCAATATCCGCCGCGCGTGTGCCGCATCCCGTGCCGCCGTTACCAGAAACCCGTGTCGCATAAGAAATTTCTGCAGCAGGGTCCGAATGCGTTCGTCATCATCGACAATCAGCAGGTGGGCGTCCATCGCGGTCATTTACTTGGTCTCCCTCAGACGGGTGTAGCTGTTGTACATCTCCGGGTCCATCATCGCCTCCAGCACCGTGCGAAACCCCGCCACCGCCTCTGGTCCTGCATCGCGGAACGCTGCCCGCAGCCGTGCGCGCTGTGCGTCCGACAATTGCTGTTCCAGCGCTTGACCGGCTTCCGTCAGATGTAAATGCCGCTCGCGTTTGTCGTTGCGCCCCACCTTGCTCTCGACCAGACCATCTGAAATCAACGTGCGCAACACACGGTTGAGTGACTGCTTCGTGACACCCAGAATATCCAGCAGATTGTTCACCGTCGTGCCGGGTGCCCGGTTGATGAAATGGACCGCCCGGTGGTGCGCCCGACCATAAGCCAGATCCACCAGAATGCGGTCGGGATCAGCGGTAAAACCACGGTAGGCAAAGAACATCGCCTCGCTGCCCTGCCGTAATTGTTCATCGGTGAGAAACAGCAGACTGTCTCCGCGCGCGGAGCTGGGGGTGCGTCCGTCGGCCATGATCTTCCTCGCGTGATTTCAAGTGTCAGTTTACGTCAGCCTTATTGACACTCCAAGGGTGAAAGGCTACCCAATCGCAGCTTTTGCGACAGGAAATGTCCGCATCGGACCTATCTGCGCAACTTTCGTAAAATACACCTCTGACGTATAAGGATGAACGACATGGCAGGCGCATATGATGACCGGGACGGTCTGATCTGGATGGACGGCAAGATGATCAATTGGCGCGATGCCAATGTCCACATCCTGACCCACGCAATGCATTATGCATCTTCGGTGTTTGAAGGCGAACGCGCCTACAATGGCAAGATTTTCGAGAGCCGCAAACACTCCGAGCGTCTCAAAGCCTCTGCTCGGATGATCGACTTTGAAATCCCCTACACCATCGACGAGATCGAAGCCGCCAAGGTCGAAGTGCTCGCGGCCTCTGGTTTGTCTGATGCCTATGTCCGTGCCATTGCATGGCGCGGTGCGGGCGAAGACATGGGTGTTGCATCCGCCAAAAACCCCGTCCGGATGGCCATCGCGGCATGGGAATGGGGCGCTTATTACGGTGACGCTAAAACGCGCGGCGCCAAGCTCGACATCTCCAAATGGAAGCGTCCTTCGCCCGAAACGATCCCCTGCCATGCCAAGGCGGCAGGTCTCTACATGATCTGCACCATGTCCAAGCATGCGGCAGAGGCCAAAGGTTGTTCCGACGCCATGATGTTCGACTATCGCGGCTATGTGGCCGAGGCGACAGGCGCGAACATCTTTTTCGTCAAAGACGGCGAAGTGCACACGCCAACACCTGACTGCTTTCTCAACGGCATCACCCGCCAGACGGTTGTAAAAATGCTAAAGGAAAAGGGCCTGACCGTCCACGAGCGCCACATCATGCCCGAAGAACTCGAAGGGTTCGAGCAATGCTGGCTGACCGGCACTGCTGCCGAAGTCACGCCCGTGGGCCAGATCGGTGACTATACGTTCGAGGTTGGCGCGCTGACGCGTGATGTGGCCGAAACCTATGAAAAGCTGGTTCGCTCTTAAACGCGTTTGATCAATGAACTACGCAAAACGGGGCAGCGCAAACTGCCCCGTTTTTTGTTCCGCTCAATACAACGCGATCGGGTTGATCATCGCTTGCACCGTGCCTTGAATGCGTGGCTGGCCGAGTACGAACATGAACTCTGACACACCTTCACGTACCAACGGCCCGACGTTCATCGTCTCCAGAATATAGATGCCGTTTTCCTTGAGCAGGGTGACGTGGCCATAGAAAACCTTGTCGCCGGGTGCCGGTGGGATCACGTCCAGACCCCAAGTGTCGGCACCAACCGCCATCGGGTTCAGCGACGCCATATAAACAGCGCCTTCGTTGCTCAGCCCCGGCTCGGCAGCACCCCATGCGGCGGGATCGCTTTCAAACATGCCTTCGGTCCAACCGGTGTGGAACAGGACGATGTCGCCCTCGCCAAGCGTCACACCCTGCGCTTCGGCGGCGGCTTTGATCTCGACCTCGCCAAAGTACTGACCGGCTTGCATGACCTCAACACCTGCCTGTGCTGCCATGTCCAGCACCACGCCGCGCCCGACCAACGGAGGGACTGCGTGTGTACCCAGCTTGGTCAGGCCGGTAATAACTGAAATCTCTTTTTCATCCAGACAGTTATAATACTGCCCATTTTCGCCCAAATGACCCAAACCATCCAACTGCGATCCAATGCCGATCCATGTCTGCAAAATGTCGTCGTTGTAATTGCCCTCATAGCCAAACCCGGACAGCTTGATGCCGCCTTGTTGGTTTGGCTGAACGATTTGCAGGTTCAGGGAGCGTGGTGGGAATGCGGGTGTATCCGTGCCGATGGTGATGCCAAGCGGCAGCGACTTGCCCTGTTTGATCAGTTTGGTGGCTGCCAATGTGCGTTCTGGCGTCACCAGATTGGCCGATCCGATGGTATCATCCGCGCCCCATTTAGAGGGCGCGCAATCTTGTGCCAAAGCGACCCCTGTGCTGAGGCCGAGCGCGATTGTGATCTGTGTAAGTGTCTTGAACATGTCTGTCCTCCCTTGAGTGTGGGACGGGCGCATTTTTGGGATGCGTCCCATCCAAGGCTCTCAGGCTAACATGATTCTTCTATCGTCAGTTGTTACGTAGCGTCAGGTGGCGGGTGTCCGCCTTAGTAATCCACGCCGCGCTGCGCTTTGATGCCTGCTTTGAACGGGTGTTTCACCTCGGTCATTTCGGTCACCAGATCGGCGTATTCGCACAGCTCAGGCTTGGCATCGCGGCCCGTCAGGATCACGCCCGTGCGTTTGTCCCGCGCATCCAGACCGGCAATCACATCCGCGACAGAGATATAATCATAACGCATGGCGATGTTGATCTCGTCCATAACGATCAGATCATAATCGCCGCTTTCCATCATCTCGCGCCCTTTGGCAAACGCGGCTTGGGCGGCGGCAATATCGCGGTCCTTGTCTTGAGTGTCCCAAGTGAACCCTTCGCCCATCGTGTGCCATGTGACCTCACCCAGACGGTCGAAAAACTGACGCTCACCGGTCTTCCATTTGCCTTTGATGAACTGGATCACGCCAACCTTTTGCTTCCAACCCAGCGCCCGCACGATCACACCAAAGGCCGAGGACGACTTGCCCTTACCCGCGCCGGTATGCACCAGCACCAAACCTTTTTCAGGGTCTTTCAATTCAGACACACGGGCGCGCTGTTTGGTCTGGCGTTCTTTCATCTTTTCTTTGTGATCGTCGGCGTCTGACATTTCGGTCGTCCTTAGTTCGGGCTGCCCGGAGGCGCTGTGATAGATTTGGATGTGCTGCGGTCCATGCCAAGCTGTCGTTCGCGCCATATGATCAGCACGCCGCCCGCAATGACAAGGGCCGCACCGATCAGAATGGCGGGTGTCGGCACTTCGCTAAAGATCACCCAGCCGATCAGCGTGGCGAAAATCATCGAAGAATAATCGAAAGGGGCCAGCATCGACGCGGTGCCAAAGCGGTACGACGACGTCACCATGATCTGTGCCACGCCCCCGATAAGGCCCGCGCAAATGATCAACCCGATGGGCCCCCAACCCGGTGCGGTCCATGCCAATGCCTTGATCGGGAAAACCCAACCCAGCGGCATCGACAGCAGTGATGTGACAGTGGCGGTGAGCGAGAAATAAAAGACGATGGCAGAGGTGCTGTCAGTTTGCACAAGACGGCGCACGTGGATCTGCACAAGCGCCCGCAAGATGGAGGCGACAAGCACCATCAGCGCACCAAGGGTTGCGACGCTGCCAAGCTCTGACCCGACAGACAGGCGCGGGGCGATCACGATCATCACCCCGATCAGCCCAAGGGCCACGGCAGACAATCGAAACAACCGCACACGTTCGCCCAGAAAAATCGCGGCAAAGATGACCGTGAACATCGGCGTGGCATAGCCGATGGCAGTGACTTCGGGCAGCGGCAACAAGGCGAGACCCGCGAACGTCATGGCCATAGCGGTCGTGCCGCACAACCCGCGCCAAACGTGGCCCATGATGTTATTGGCTTTGAACCCGTCATGCAGATGGCCCTGCTGCCACAACCAAAGCGCAATGATGGGAATCGCAAAAAGCGAGCGGAAAAAGACGGCTTGGCCCGGTGGCACATCGTCCGACGCGGTCTTGATCAAGGCGGCCATCACCATGAACAAAAAGACGGCGCTGACCTTAAGGGCGATTGCGCGGCCGGGACTATTCTGGGTCATAGATGCAGACATATCTGCTTAATGCGCCTCACATCTTCAAAGTGCAAGTCGGCGCTGCCTGATATGGATTCTTTGCAAGAAAACGATCCGGAAACTTTTAAAGTCCCCGGTGTGCGTCACCCGATATGCCCGCGATTTTCCCCGACCTGACCACGGTGCAGCAACATGTGATCCAGCAACACACATGCCATCATCGCCTCGCCCACCGGCACCGCACGGATGCCCACACAAGGATCGTGGCGGCCTTTGGTGATGATCTCGGTCTCTTCGCCGGTTTTGGTGATCGTCTTGCGGGTGGTCAGGATGCTGCTTGTCGGCTTCACCGCAAAGCGCACGACAATGTCTTGGCCGGTGCTGATGCCGCCCAGAATGCCACCCGCGTGGTTGGATGAATAGCGCGGCTGACCATCGTCCCCCATGAATATCTCGTCTGCGTTCAACTCCCCTGTCAGCATTGCCGCTGACATGCCTTCGCCAATCTCCACGCCCTTTACCGCATTGATCGACATCATCGCAGCGGCCAGATCGGTATCCAGCTTGCCATAAACCGGCGCACCCAAACCGGCAGGCACATTGCGCGCAGTCACCTCAATGATCGCGCCGACAGATGACCCTGATTTACGCAACCCATCCAGATACGCCGCCCAATCCGTTGCGGCCTGTGCATCCGGCACCCAGAACGGGTTCTGTTCGATCTGGTCCCAGTCAAACGTATCGCGGTCAATTTTATGCGGACCCATCTGTACCATGTAGCCGGTGATTTGCAGGTTCGGTGCCAAGGCTTTGATCGCCTCACGCGCCAATCCACCAGCGGCCACACGGCTGGCGGTTTCACGCGCCGAGGACCGTCCCCCACCGCGATAATCACGCACACCGTATTTTTGGTAATACGTAATATCGGCATGACCGGGCCGGAACTTGTCCATGATATCGCCATAGTCTTTGGAGCGCTGGTCGGTGTTCTCGATCATCAACTGAATGGGCGTACCCGTGGTCACGCCCTCGAACACCCCAGACAGAATGCGCACCTCATCTGCCTCACGCCGCTGCGTGGTGTATTTGTTCTGCCCAGGTTTGCGCTTGTCGAGCCAGTGCTGGATCATCTCGGGCGTGACAGGCACGCCCGGAGGACAGCCATCGACCGTCGCGCCCAAGGCAGGTCCGTGGCTTTCACCCCAAGTGGTGACACGGAAAAGGTGGCCAAAGCTGTTGATCGACATGTGCAGTGCTCCTGTTGTGCACTGCATTAACGGGCAGGGCGCGGTGTCTCAAGACCCTTTGCCCCAAACGTAACGCTTCTTGTCATTCATACGTCGCAGAGCATTTTCGTTGGTCGCGTGACCACAGTGCGATTAGTCGACCATTTCTGGCATGCAGTTGGTTTTTCGACGCAGCAGGCTCGAAACGACGGTGCGCTGCATTTGGCTATCGGGGCTGGCCAGAAAACCTGGGTCAAACCTGTAATGGCAAGGTTGATTCGCACTGAAAACGCCGGTAATTCTACCTCCAATACCCTAAAAAATTATAAACAGGCGAATTGGATATGCAAAAAGTGTATTTATATTGGCAGGTGGCCAGAAATAGCTGAGCAGACGATATATGTGTTCGCTAAGGGCAATGTCACGATTACCCGTGACCTTGGTGGAGGGTCGCCTGTTCAAAGCGACGTGATCGGTAATGCTTTGAATGGTGATGCTTTTAGCTGGCAGAATCCTAGCGATCTTAGCCTCACGTTTTCAGGAGCCATGACTGCCATCACATTCGAGGATTCAGACGGCATTCTAAGTGATGATCCGTTCTCGGGGTCCACTGTGACGGATCAATTTTTAACACAGCCTGTCACGATCAATGGCACGACCTACACCCCTAGCACGGGCACAGTGAGGTGGGCGAACCCGCAACCGGTAAATGTCGAAAACGAATACGAAGTCACGTTGTTCGATGACAACGGGGTCGCCTATCGCATGGTTGGCGTGTCGATCACGCAGGGGTATTCAACCCAAGTGGTTGGGGTCACATTTGATGGAGCATCACCACCGTCCGGCACCACGCTGCGCTACATTCAGGGTGTATCGAGCTATGGTGGAACAGGGCAAACCGTCGTCGTGCCGGACGCGACCGTCTGCTTTCTTGCCGGAACCTTGATCGAGACACCAGCAGGGCCTCTCCCGATTGAAGACTTGAAAGCGGGGATGTGTGTTCTGACGCTTGACCGCAGCGAAAAACCTATCCGGTGGATCGGTCAAAGTTTGGTGTGCGGTCTGGGAATATTGGCACCAATCTGCATCAAGTCCGGCGTTCTTGGAAATACCCGTGACCTTTACCTGTCTCCCAACCACCGTATCCTTTTGAGATCAAGCACGGCTGAATTAAGCTTTGGCCACCACGATGTGTTGGTTCCGGTCAAAGCGCTTGTGGACGGGATGAATGTGGTGCGCATGCCGATGCTAAAGGCCAGTTACTTGCACCTTTTGCTTGATGAACACGACATGGTTTTTTCTGAAGGTATCGCTACCGAAAGCCTATTCACCGGTGCCGGCACAACGAATATCTTGGCAGCGAGCGCCTTGGCTGAATTGAACGAAATTTTCCCGCATTTTCAACAGTCTCTACAACACATCAGTCACCTGGATCTGACAATGTCAGAAGCAAGGTATCTAATGAAAAGCGCGTCAAAAGGCGATGTAAAGTCGATAGAAAAGCGCGCAATTGCATAGCCTATATGCAAGAGCGTCGGCTGGTTTTTTCAATATCTTGAGCGGAATGAACTGGATGGTGACTTAGGTCTTAACCTATTTCTTGATCTCAACTGCATTGATGCAGATTGCCTCACGAGGCCCCAGCGATTGGTATGACACACAAGGCCGGGCATTTTTTCAGTTCGATAAGCGTTGTGGAATCCGGTGTTTGCCATGCCTGATCCAACATTGGAAACAGATGTTAGGCACCTACCGCGACTTTGTTATTATCTCATTCTGTCGAACCTCCCCTTGCCAACCTCCGCCCATCCTCCTACATCTTTTCGTACCTCGGGGGGCTAACGCGCCTTCGGATTTAAAGGCATCCGGTTACACACTTAGAGTGTGTGAAACCAAATACATGATGATTTTTTGAATTCCGAAAACGCTTAGCTGAGATAGCGCAAGCTGACCCGTCGAACCTGAACCGGTTAACACCGGCGGAGGGAAGGTCTGGACATATCCTCCTGCACTTCTCGTCGCCGCATTTTGGAGGATGCCATGAAGGCTCTTACACTTGCTGCTACATCACTACTTGCCGCCACAGCAGCGGCTGCACAGACGGAATTGACCGTTTATACCTATGACAGTTTTGTTTCTGACTGGGGCCCTGGCCCCAAGATCGAGGCTGCGTTTGAAGCGGTCTGCGACTGCGACCTGAAATTCGTCGGCAACGGCGATGGGGCGGCGTTGATAGCACGGCTCAAGCTGGAAGGCGCGCGCACGGACGCGGATGTTGTGCTTGGGCTCGACACCAATCTGATCGCGGCGGCCAAGGAAACCGGGCTATTTGCGGAAACGCCTGTGACCGCCGACTATGCCTTGCCGATGCCGTGGACTGACACAACGTTCGCGCCCTACGACTGGGGTTATTTCGCGTTTGTTCACAACACCGACATGACGCCGCCTACCAACTTCAAAGCGCTGGGCGAGAGTGACCTGAAGATCGTCATCCAGGACCCGCGCACCTCAACCCCCGGTTTGGGCCTGCTGATGTGGGTCAAGGACGCTTACGGCGATGAGGCCCCCGCGATCTGGGAAGGTTTAGCCGACAATGTCGTGACCGTAACAAAGGGCTGGTCCGAGGCCTATGGCCTGTTCCTTGAGGGCGAGGCAGACATGGTGTTGAGCTATACGACATCACCCGCCTACCACATCATCGCCGAAGAGGACGAGACCAAGGCGGCAGCAGTGTTCGACGAAGGTCACTATATGCAGATCGAAGTTGTCGGGCGACTGGCGGGATCGGATGCGCCTGAATTGGCGGCTGAGTTCATGCAGTTCATGGTGTCAGATGCCGCGCAATCCATCTTGCCGACAACCAACTGGATGTACCCGGCTGTGATGCCCTCGGGCGGTCTGCTACAGGGGTTTGAGGAGTTGGTCAAGCCAGAGAACGCGCGTCTGATTGATGCGGACAAAGTGCCAGCGATTCGGGACGAGGCGTTGGCAGAGTGGCTGACCGCACTCTCGCAATAAGCACAAAGTCAGGGATCAGTGCGGCGACTTTGGTCGTTGTGCTGATCCTTGGGGCGCTGCTGGCGGTGCTCAGCCGCGCAGAGGCAGGCGCGGGTTTCGTGCCTGCCGATTGGGCTGCGGTGCGGTTCACAGTGTGGCAAGCGTTTTTATCCTCAATGATATCGGTGGTTTTGGCGGTGCCTGTGGCGCGTGCGCTTGCGCGGCGGCGGTTTGTCGGGCGCGGCGTATTGGTCACACTCTTGGGCGCGCCGTTTATCCTGCCGGTGATCGTCGCGGTGCTGGGTCTGCTGACAGTATTTGGCAGGAATGGCTGGCTGAACATTGCGCTTGAGGGCATAGGTCTGCCGACGGTCTCGATCTATGGATTGCACGGTGTGGTACTGGCGCATGTGTTCTTTAACCTGCCGCTGGCGACGCGGCTGTTGTTGCAAGGCTGGCAAGGTATTCCGGCAGAGCGGTTTCGTCTGGCCGCGCAACTGCGCCTGACGCCTTGGGCTGTGTTTCGCGCGCTGGAATGGCCAGTGCTGAAACAGATCGTGCCTGGTGCGGCGGCGTTGATATTCGTGATCTGTTTGACCAGTTTCGCCGTGGCGCTGACGCTGGGGGGCGGGCCGCGTGCAACGACAATCGAACTGGCAATCTATCAGGCATTCCGGTTTGATTTCGATCTGGGCCGCGCTGCGTTGCTGTCCGTGACGCAACTGGTGCTGGCGGGGGCTGCGGCGGTGTTCGCGCTGTGGATTATCCCGGTGATGTCGACGGGTGGCGGGCAGGACCGGCCCTTGCTGCGCTGGGATGCGCGGGGCGGTATGCAGCGGTGCGGCGATGGTATTGTCATTGTGCTCGCGGCTGCGTTTCTGTTGGTGCCCTTGGCGGCGGTCGTTCTGCGCGGGCTTCGGGGTTTGGGGCAAGTGCCTGTGACGGTCTGGCAGGCAGCGGGGCAGTCGTTGTTTGTGGCGGTCATCTCGGTGGTGGTTCTGGCAGTTCTTGCCCTGCCGATGGCGGGGTGGATCGCGGCGCGCAGGTCTGGCGGGGTTGAGGCGATTGGCCTGCTGGGGCTGTCGGCATCACCGCTGATGATCGGGACGGGATGGTTCATTCTGATTAATCCGGTATTGGATCCTTCCAGCGTGGCTTTGCCCGTGACGGCCTTGGTGAACGCGCTGATGGCGTTGCCTTTTGCTTTGCGGATCATTGTCCCGCGCCTGCGTGACACGGTGCAGGATTATGGACGGTTAGCTGAGACACTGGGCCTGCAAGGCTGGCCGCTGTGGCGCTGGGTGATCTTGCCGCGCATCCGTCCGCAACTAGGGTTTGCCGCCGGATTGACGGGCGCGCTGTCGGTGGGGGATCTTGGGGTGATTACGCTGTTTGCAGATCAGGAGCGCGCGACATTACCGCTGCAGATGTACCGCCTCATGGGTGCCTACCGGATGGAGGCGGCGGCGGGCGCTGCGTTGATCTTGTTGGCGCTGGCACTGGGGATATTCTGGGCCTGTGACAGGGGAGGACGCATGCATGTTGAGGCTTGAGGGCGCACAGATCGTGCAGGGCAATTTCGTGATGACGGGGGATATGGCGCTGGAACAGGGCCAGAAATATGCGGTGATCGGGCCGTCCGGTGCGGGTAAATCAACGTTGCTGGCGGCACTTTGCGGGTTCATTCCACTGGCGCAGGGGCGGTTGTGCTGGCATGACGCCGATCTGACCGGTGCGGCCCCCGGTGCGCGGCCCATGACCATGCTGTTTCAGGACAATAATCTGTTTCCGCATCTGACGGTGACGCAGAATGTGGGGCTGGGGATCAGGCCGGATTTACGGTTAAGGGCGCAGGACAAAGCCAAGGTTGAGGACGCGCTGGGGCGGGTTGGCTTGCACGATCACGCAGACAAGAAACCCGGCGCGCTGTCGGGTGGGCAGCAAAGCCGCGCGGCACTGGCACGTGTGTTGGTGCAGGCGCGGCCTTGGCTGTTGCTGGATGAGCCGTTTGCCGCACTTGGTCCGGCGCTGCGCAATGAAATGCTGGATCTGGTACAGGATCTGGTGGGACAGACAGGGGCGGGCCTGATCATGGTGACGCATGCGCCAGAAGACGTGCGGCGCATTGCAGATCAGGTGATATTTGTCGCGGGCGGCGTGGCCAAGGCCCCTCAACCTGCACAGGCGCTGATGGACAATCCGCCGCCTGAATTAAGGGCCTATCTGGGCTAGTCTGCTGTGATCGTGATATCGGCGGGCAGGCTGTGTTCGGCGACTGTAAGCGCATTGGGTATGTCGTTAGTCATCGCCTTGGCCTTGGCATCTGCGTGGTTGAACCCGTGGTGCCGCCAACGCGCAATCAACCGCTCAACCAGAACCTGCTGCGGCACGACAAGGCGCACCGACAAGTCCCAATGGTCCGAAAGGTCGCGCCAGATGTCATGGTCCAGCAGCAGGTAATTGCCTTCTATGACCACTGTCTGGATCTGGGAGCCCACATATCCTGAGGCATTGATGGACGCATCAAGGTGGCGGTCGAAGGTGGGATAGAACACATCGTCTTCTGATTTCAGACGCCCGATCAGGTGTAGAAAGCCGCTAGCGTCAAAGGTGTTTGGGGCGCCTTTGCGCGACTGCAAACCGCGCGCATCCAGCAGATCATTGCTGAGGTGATAACCGTCCATTGGCAGCGCACACATGTTTGCATGGCCTTTTACCAACGCTTCAGCGAGCGTTGATTTGCCGCTGGCAGGTGGTCCTGCGATGGCGATCAATCTGCGACGCCCTGTGAAAGGCGTCGCGTTGATCTGTGCCAAAAGCGTGGCGGTCTCCATGCGGATCAGCCTGCGCGCGCCAGAACGCCGTCGGTCTGTGCGGCCAGCGATTGATGCGCCTGCACGGTTTGCAGTGCCGCCTGTCCGGCTTCGCGGCCCTTGGTCACGAAATGATCGCGGTAGATGGCGTTGTGGTGGTCGGTTTCCTGATAATGGTGCGGCGTCAGCGAAACCGACAGGACCGGCACGCCCGTATCAAGACCTGCGCGCATCAGCCCGTCGACGACAGTGCTGGCGACAAAATCGTGACGGTAGATACCGCCGTCCACGACAAAGGCTGCACAGATGATCGCATCATATTTACCGGTCATGGCAAGCTTTTGCGCCATCAAAGGCAGCTCGAATGCGCCGGGAACGTCGATTACGTCAACCTGACCGTGGGGGACGATTTCAGTAAAACCATCAAGCGCACGGTCAACGATGTCGGCATGCCATTGTGCTTTGACAAAGGCGAAGCGGGTGAGTTGTGTCATGTGTAATCTCCTTTTTGGTCCAGACACGTCCACCCAAGGCGATTACACGCATAGCGGGTTACCCAGGGGTAACCATACAATGCCTGCATTCTCTTCCATCCGGACTATGACCGTCGGCTCTGGCATCTCACCAGATCTGCTGACACCTCTCTTTGGAAAGGCCGCTCGCGGGCTGGTAGGATCACGCCCCACATACCGCCGGTGGGGAATTTCACCCCGCCCTGAGAATGATGCCACGTTGCATAAGGTCGCGCGCGACTGCAAGAAGAACGTGACGTTTGATGATAAGGACATACCATGCACCCCAATCCGGTTTTCCATGATGCGGACACTGCGCAGAACCTCGCCTTTGCACGGGAACGGGGTTTTGGGGTGTTGGCCGCAATGGCACAGGACACGCCGATGCTGAGCCATGTGCCCTTTCTGCTAAGCGAGGACGGCGCAACGGTTGAGCTGCATCTTGTGCGCTCAAATCCCATTGCACGGGCGTTGAAGGTGCCGTTGCGTGTTAAAATCGCGGTCTCGGGGCCGGACAGCTATGTTTCGCCCGATTGGTACGGCGTTACAGATCAGGTGCCGACGTGGAACTATGTGGCGGTGCATCTGACCGGCGTGCTGGAATTGCGCCCGCAAGAAGAACTGCATGATTTGCTGGATCGGCAATCTGCGGTTTACGAGGATCGCCTGCTGCCAAAGCCACCTTGGAAGACTGAAAAAATGACACCTGACGTAATGGAAAAGATGATGCGCATGATTGTGCCGTGCCGGATGCAGGTCACGGGCGTCGATGGCACGTGGAAACTTGGGCAGAATAAACCGGATGCGGTGCGCCATGCGGCCGCAGAACAGGCAGCGGCCTATGGGTTCGGGTCGCAGGCTGATGTGCTGGCAGCACTGATGCGGGGGGCCAAAGGGTCAAGCTAACGGTTGTGTTGGTGCGTGCTGCGGTGAATAGTCGGCGTTGAAACCTGCAGGAGCACAAGATGAGACTTTTCCATTCCCCGGCGTCGCCGTTTGTCCGCAAGGTCGTTGTGCTGTTGCATGAGTTGGACAAGACGGATGAAGTGGCGCTTGACCTGATCCAAACAACAGCGTTCGCGTCTGATGCGGCGCTGATGGCAAGCAACCCATTGGCCAAAATCCCGGCACTGGTGCGCCCCGACGGGATCACGCTGTATGACAGCCGGGTGATTTGTCAGTATCTGAACGATCGTTTCCAAGGGGGTTTGTACCCGCAAGATACCCGCAAGTGGGAGACCCTCACGCTTGAGGCGACGGCAGACGGCATTATGGATTCGGCGGTGTCGATGGCCTATGAGGTGCGGCTGCGGCCGCAAGCGCAGCAATCGCAGGACTGGATTGAGGCGCAGTGGGCCAAAGTATCGCGTGCAATTGGCAGTTTGAACGAGCGTTGGATCAGTCATTTGTCAGGGCCGTTGGACATGGGACAGATCGGGATTGCCTGTGCATTGGGCTATGTTGATTTCCGCCACGGCGCGCGCAATTGGCGCGATGGAAACGACGCGCTGGCAAAATGGTATGCCGAATTTGATTCGCGCCCTTCCATGCAGGCAACGCGCCCACCAGCGGCCTGAGGGCTCAATTCGCGCGCATTCGCATTACCTTAACCCGAAACTGCGACGCTTTGCGCGGTAATGCCATCTGGACGCGCGCGGTTGTGGACGCTAGATAGCAGCAAGAAGATAGACGGGGTTTATGCGCCGTCATTATGTCCAATGGCCAATTCTATGGCCAAGAAGTCGGAGAAAACACGTGTCAAACGCAGAAGATCACGCAGGCACCCGCAGGGATTTCCTGTATTACGCGACCGCAGGCACCGGTGCCGTTGCTGTCGGCGCGGCGGTTTGGCCGCTGGTAAACCAGATGAACCCGTCAGCGGATGTTTTGGCGTTGTCCTCCATTCGCGTTGACGTGGCCGGTCTTGAACCGGGATCGCAGTTGACGGTGAAATGGCTGGGTAAGCCTGTTTTCATTCGCCGCCGCACCGAAGAAGAGGTCGCATCTGCGAACGCAGTTGATCTGTCAGAACTGCCAGACGACAACGCGCGCAACGAGAATATTGCCTCTGACGCGCTTGCGACGGACACGAACCGTGGTTTGCTGCCTCCGGGCGCTGAGCCGGGCACAGATAGTGAATGGCTGGTCATGATGGGTGTATGTACGCACTTGGGCTGCGTGCCTTTGGGCGATGCGGGTGATTTCGGCGGTTGGTTCTGCCCTTGTCACGGATCGCACTACGACACAGCGGGCCGCATCCGTAAGGGCCCTGCACCGACCAACCTGCCAATTCCACCGGCAGAGTTTGTCGACGAAACAACAATTAAACTGGGTTAAGGGAGCAAGAAGGTATGTCTGGAATTCCTCACGACCATTACGAGCCGAAATCGAACGGCGAAAAGTGGCTTCACCGCCGCTTGCCGATCGTTGGGCTTTTGTCTGACACCCTGCTGATCCCTACGCCCAAGAACCTGAACTGGATGTGGATCTGGGGCATCGTTCTGACGTTCTGTCTGGCGCTGCAGATCATTACCGGCATCGTTCTGGCGATGCACTACACGCCGCATGTCGACAACGCGTTCGCGTCAGTCGAGCACATCATGCGCAACGTGAACGGTGGCCATATGCTGCGGTATATGCACCAGAACGGCGCATCCCTGTTCTTTATTGCGGTTTACGCCCACATTTTCCGCGGCCTTTACTATGGTTCTTACAAAGCACCACGCGAGGTCACATGGATCATCGGCATGCTGATTTACCTGTTGATGATGGGTACAGCGTTTATGGGTTACGTTCTGCCATGGGGACAGATGTCCTTTTGGGGTGCGACTGTGATCACCGGACTGTTCGGCGCGATCCCGTTCGTCGGCGAGAGCTTGCAAACCCTGCTGCTTGGTGGACCTGCGGTTGATAACGCGACGCTGAATCGCTTCTTCTCGCTCCACTATCTGTTCCCGTTCATCATTGCGGGTCTTGTGATTGTTCACATCTGGGCCTTCCACACGACTGGCAACAACAACCCCACGGGTGTTGAAGTGCGTCGCGGTTCCAAGGAAGAAGCGCAAAAAGACACGCTGCCGTTCTGGCCCTACTTTGTGATCAAGGATTTGTTCGCGCTGGCGGTCATTCTGGCTGTGTTCTTTGCGGTTGTCGGCTTTATGCCCAACTACCTTGGCCACCCTGACAACTACATTGAGGCGAACCCGCTGGCGACACCGGCACACATCGTGCCCGAGTGGTATTTCCTGCCGTTCTACGCGATCTTGCGTGCCTTCACCTCCGACGTTTGGGTCGTGATCATCGCTGAGACGCTGACAGGCGGTATCATCGACGCAAAGTTCTTTGGTGTTCTGGCGATGTTTGGCTCAATCGCCATTATGGCGCTGGCGCCTTGGCTGGATACGTCCAGCGTGCGTTCGGGCCGTTACCGTCCGATGTTCAAGTGGTGGTTCTGGCTTTTGGTCGTCGACTTCTTTGTGCTGATGTGGCTGGGTGCAATGCCCGCAGAAGAGCCATATGCGACCTTCTCGTTGATCGCGTCGGCCTATTGGTTCGCCTATTTTCTTGTGATCCTGCCGCTGTTGGGGGTAATCGAAAAACCACTGCCGCAACCCGCGACCATCGAGGAAGATTTCAACGCGCATTATCCGTCAAAAGCGGATGGTGGCAGCGCAAGCGTGAAGCCGGCGGAGTAAGACAGATGAACATGATCAAAAGACTGACAGTATCCGCTGCCCTTATCTTGGGCCTTGGCACTTCTGGTGCCATGGCCGCCGGGGCCTATGATACCCACATCGAGGACTTCGACTTTTCGTTTGAAGGACCATTTGGTTCTTATGACGTGAACCAACTGCAGCGCGGCCTGCAAATCTACACCGAGATTTGTTCAGCCTGTCACGGGTTGAAGTTTGTTCCGATCCGCACATTGAGCGACGAAGGTGGCCCGCAGCTTCCTGAAGAACAGGTCATTGAGTACGCCAAGCAATTTGAAGTATTTGACCCTGAAATCGACGATTTCCGTGAGGCAGTCCCGACGGACCATTTCCCGGAATCAGGTCTTGAGAACGCACCTGACCTGTCTTTGATGGCGAAAAAGCGTGCTGGTTTCCACGGTCCTTACGGTCTGGGCATCAACCAGTTTGTCAAAGGTATCGGTGGGCCCGAGTACATTGCATCCCTGCTGACCGGATATACCGGTGAAGAAAAAGAGCAGGCTGGTGTGACGTTCTACGAGAACACCGCATTCCCCGGTGGCTGGATCGCAATGGCGCCTCCGCTGTATGGTGAGGATGTCGAATTTGCAGATGGCCATGAGAATGACCTGCACCACCTGTCCGCAGACTTGTCCGCGTTCTTGATGTGGACTGCAGAGCCAAAGATGATGGCACGCAAGCAGGCCGGTTTTGCCGGTGTGATCTTTCTGACGCTGTTGTCTGTGTTGCTGTATCTGACAAACAAGCGTCTTTGGGCGTCTGTTAAGAACAAAGAATAATATCCGAACCATTCGGTTCTGATGAAAAACCCCCGCAGTGATGCGGGGGTTTTTTGCGTTTAAAGGGCTGCCAAGGTCGTTGCCCTGTTTGACCAAATGCTAGCGGTGGAAACCTGCGACCATCTTTTGATGGGTTGCGCCGAACGCGGCGAGCCCTGCGCGGACGGTTTCGTTTGCGGGGCCGTAGACTGTGAATCGTTCTGGCGCAAAGGTGGTTAGAAAACGATCCGCAAACTTGGCGCCAAAATTGCCGAGATGGGCCATCACGGCGTCATTATCAGCATACCGTTCCAGCACAGTGCAGGTGCTGCGGTCGTCGGGCATATAGTATTCATAGTGCAGCGCGCCCGGCTCGTCGGCTTGCGTTGCGGCGACCATCTCATCCAGCAAGGTTTGCACCATGTCGGCCTGCCCGTCCTGAACGCGCATTTCCAGTACCCATTCGATGATATCACTAATGATCTGTCCTCCATTAAGGAGGCGAGCTTAGCCTGTGTTTCGCGCTTAACCAAGCAAAGCAGTGCCGATCAGCTGGCCATCCCGGAGACCTGTGATCCGGGTGGAAACAATGCTGCCCTCGGCCTGCGGTTCATCGAAAACCGTTTCGGTAAACTGTTCCGTGCGGCCCATGTGCGGGTTTTCCATCAACACATGATGGGTGCGCCCGATTTGGGCTGTCAGATGCTTGTCCACCTGTTCAGCGCCGGCAGCCCGGAGGCGGGCGGCGCGTTCTTTGATGATCTTGCCGTTCACGGCGGGCATGCGGGCGGCAGGCGTACCGGCGCGCGCGGAATAGGGAAAGACATGCAGCCACGTCAGATCGCATTCGTTGACAAGGCGCAGTGCGTTATCAAACATCGCGTCGGACTCCGTGGGAAAGCCGGCGATAATGTCGGCACCGAATGTCATGTCAGGCCGCAGCTTGCGGGCCTCTTGGCAAAACGCGATGGCATCGTCGCGCAGATGGCGGCGCTTCATCCGCTTGAGAATCATGTCGTCGCCATGCTGCAAGCTAAGGTGCAGATGCGGCATCAAACGTGGTTCGTTCGCGATGGCCTGCATCAGGTTGTCGTCGACTTCGATGCTGTCGATTGAACTGATCCTGAGGCGGCGCAGATCCGGCACCAGCCGCAGGATGCGCATCACCAGATCGCCAAGTCGCGGTGTGGCAGGCAGATCAGCGCCCCATGAGGTCAGATCAACACCGGTCAGGACGACTTCGTTAAAGCCCTTGTCGACAAGACGTTTGATTTGATCGACGACGACGCCGGCAGGAACAGACCGCGAATTACCGCGCCCGAACGGGATGATGCAAAAGGTACAGCGGTGATCGCAGCCGTTTTGCACCTGCACATAGGCCCGGCTGCGTGTGCCGAACCCGTCAATCAGGTGGCCCGCTGTCTCTGTCACAGACATGATGTCGTCGACCTGCAGCGCTTCGGTTTCGCCGATGAAATCCGCGCTGAGGCCATGCCATGTTTCTGGCTGCATCTTTTCGGTGTTGCCGATGACGGCGTCGACCTCTTGCATGGCGGCAAAGGTTTCCGGCTCTGTCTGTGCGGCGCAGCCTGTCACGATCAGCCTGGCGTCGGGGTGGGCCTTGCGCAGCTTGCGGATGTCTTGACGGGCCTTGCGCACGGCCTCAGCGGTGACAGCGCAGGTGTTGACCACAATGGCGTTCTTGAGGCCCGCTTGGCCTGCCAGATCTTTCATGGCCTCGACCTCGTAGGCGTTCAGACGGCAGCCGTGGTTGGAAAACACCGGCGCGTTCATGTGAGGCTGTCCAGAAATGCGGGCGTCAGTGTGCCGCTAAACACATGCATCGTGGGTCCGGTCATCCAGACGCCGTCATCGCGCCAGTCTATGTCAAGCGTGCCGCCGTCCAGATCAATCCGCACGGTGCGACCGGTGAGGCCCCTGCGCGCCGCGGCAACGGCGGTTGCACAACTGGATGACCCTGATGCCCAAGTGATGCCAACACCGCGTTCCCAGACGCGCATGCGGATGTGATCGGGACCGATGATCTGCGCGATTTGCACATTGGTGCGTTCAGGATAAAGCGGATGATGTTCAATGCCGGGGCCAAAGGTTGCCAGATCAATTGCGGTCAAATCATCAACGAAAAACGTACAATGCGGATTGCCCATGCCGGTGGCCGTTGGTGCACCGTCAATCGGCAGTTCCAGCGTATCCATTGCACGGCTAAGCGGAATTTCATGCCACAGCAGTTGCGGCTGACCCATGTTGACCGCCACGCGTCCACCGCCGACGTCACGTGCCATCAATTCACCGCGCCCCGTTGTCAGATGCAGCTCCTGTGCGCCGCTTTCATCCATCAGATACCGCGCGATACAGCGCGTTGCATTGCCACATGCGGCGGACAGGGAACCATCCGAATTGTAGAATGTCAGATGCGCATCGCCTGCACCATTCCCGATGACGGCCAACTGGTCAAATCCAACGCCAAAATGCCGGTCACCGATTCCTTTTGCCATCGCGGGTGTGATCGCGCGATCCTGTGCACGTGCATCCACAACGACAAAGTCATTGCCCAACCCGTGCATCTTCATAAAGGGTAAACTGATCTGCGCTGTAACGTCCATGGGCCGCATATAACCCCGGTGGCCGATCTTATCCAGCATGTGTCTGACATTTCGTGCTTTAAGGGCTTGACCCTTCTTTGAGTCCTTTCTAGATACGCCAGCGTGGGCCGTTAGCTCAGTTGGTAGAGCAACTGACTTTTAATCAGTAGGTCGTTGGTTCGAACCCAACACGGCTCACCACTTAACTACCCTTCAATATCAATGCCTTAGTTTTACCAACACATAACCCGCAAAGCGGGGCTATAGTGGTGTTTCCAGTGTCTCTACTGTGGTGATTTGGGCGGTGTAACTGCGAATCCGGCGGAACGTCTCTCGCGGGTTAGAGTGACGACCTTGTTTTTGGGATTTTGGCCCGGTTGTGCTTTAGTTGGCAGAGGCGATCAGGGCGTGCTGAGCAACCCAGCCGATCGGCAGATCTTGGTGCTTCAACCACTCTGTTGTCAGGGCAATCGGCTGTTGGCCGATGAGGATGTCTTCGATTGCGCGGGGTGCGAGAAGGGCAAATTCGATCATCTGTCGGATTCGCTTGATATCGACCTTTGCACTGAGAGCAATCTCTTTGAATGTGGCACCAGAGATGACCGCTTCGTACCAATACAATCCGAGCGCGATGTTTTGAACAAGTTTCAAGTCTATTGTTCCAGCTTGGCCCCCGATCACGATCTTGGTTTCAAAGCCACGTTTGCGAAGGTGGAATGGAGCAATGAGAGTGAGAGCGCCACCGGAATTACTCACGCTCGGAGTACTCGAGGCATCTGCGAGTGCATCTTGATCAAACTGCACCTTGATTTTTCCTACGCCGAGGTCACATCGCCCAATGAGTTGCGGCCAAATATCTGTTACCGCGTCTGCGCGTATTCGATCAGCCATTTCCTTGAGGCGATCGTGCAGGTTCCTTATCTCTGCTGCCGATCTCGTAAACAACAGGTCTTGCGCTGTGCGTTCATCTGCCAACCAATTCACTATCAGGCTGGCCAAAGCAGGCTCTAACTGCGCAGCCGGGAGGCGCCAACCGTCCGGGTGCTTCGCTCGGGAGCCGACAAGCAGCCGTCTGGAAACATAATAGCGGACGCGCTTGCCACACCGAACAGTGTGACTGGGGGTCAAACGGTCTCCGGTAGCGTCAAAGAGCTTTCCAGCCAATGGGGAAGGCATAGCGATGTTGCCTGCACCACGTCGGCGGGCAGATGCTTTTGAGAGCTGATCTTGAACTTGGTCCCACATCTCTTGATTTATGATCGCAGGGTGCTGGCCGTCGTAGATCTTATCTTTGTGTTTGATTTTGCCTGCATAGATCGGTGAGGTGAGCAGGGCATGCAGATGGGTTTTTGTGAACGGCTTGCCACCACGCGGCTGGCCGTCCTTGCCAATGTTGATGCGGGTTGTACAGCTGTCGAGGTCCAGTCCTTCTTTGACTCTGCCAATTGAACCCAAGCGAGGGAGTATCCGAAACTCTGTGTATGAGGCTTACACTCTCCCAAGCGAAGGTAGTCTGCGTAGATCCTTGTGATCAAGGTGGCCTCTGAGGGAATGATGGCCAGGGTTCGCCTGTCCTTGTCATAGCCTAATGGTAGTGTCCCTCCCATCCATAAGCCTTTCCTCTTGGAAGCCGCGATCTTGTCTCTGATCCGTTCAGCAGTCACCTCACGTTCAAACTGAGCAAAGCTGAGCAGCATGTTGAGGGTGAGCCGCCCCATTGAAGTGGCCGTGTTGAAGCTTTGGGTAACCGAGACAAAGCTTGCCTCCATTGCATCTAACTGATCCACGATTTTAGCAAAATCCGACAGTGATCGCGTAAGGCGGTCAATCTTGTAGACAACGATCCGATCAATATGCCCCGCTGCGATGTCAGCGAGCAATTGTTGAAGGGCGGGTCTTTGCATGGTTCCCCCAGACAGACCGCCATCGTCATACCGTTTTGACACCTGCCGCCAGCCTTCCGCCTTCTGGCTCACGATATAGGCTGCGCAAGCCTCATATTGGGCATCGAGCGAGTTGAAGTCCTGCTCCAAACCCTCTTCAGTTGATTTACGGGTGTAGATTGCGCAGCGGATTTTGGGCCGCATCAGACTGAGCTCGCTGCGACAGGCTGTAAGTGATCCTTACTGGTTTTGTTGTTCAGCCCGAAGAATCTCGGGCCAGACCAATGCGCGCCGGTGATCTGCTTGGCGATTGCGGTCAGAGACCTGTATGATTGCCCTTGCATCACGAAGCCTGTCTCGGTGATATCGACAACCCAGGTTTTACCATTCCAGTCGCGGAAGAGCCGTGCACCAGGAACAAGCTTTTGAGCCGGCATGATGGTCGGCAGTGCAGATTGATCACCTGCTTCCTTAATCTGTGCCATCGCTTCGGCCATGCTCAGCAGCTTCACCTTGGTCTTGCGCTTTAGTCCGCCAAGGGTGCGACACTGAACTTCATAGGTGACGACACGTCGCAGAAACGCCAGGCTCAGGCTCTTTGGAGCGCGTCGCCCATGCAATTCTAGCCAAAGACCAAGAAGATCAGGTCGCTCCAATGTCTCGATGCGATTAAGTTCTGTTGCGAGTGTCTTGGGATCTACGTGCCGTTTCATTCGACACCTCTTTCAGGCACACTGACCACCAATGTGGGCTTTGAGGTCAGAGAGTAACGTGTTGGGCGGCCATGCTCGTTCTTGAGTGTGTCAACACTTACACCGCTGCTACGTAATCTGCTGATAGCTGCGCGCGTTGTGTGCGCTTGCCAGCCCAGTGCCACGTACATCATTGCCAAGGTCGGTGCTCTCTTACGCCCCAGCAATGCGATCAGCTGATCGCGTTTAGGCCTCTTGTTAGATTTTGAATTGGATTTACTGGATACATTCATTTCGCTCTCCTTTGCGGCAATCCGATCTAGATGGCCGGTACTGACACAAGCCCGCGCCAGCGGGCGATGGCTCAGAATGAGGGCGCGAATGACCGCGTTGAGACTGACAACAGCAATGCTTGCGGTGCGCAAAGGGTCAACTGGAAAGTGGCGAAGTGACCAGCAGGAAGGGCGTAAAGCAGTTCTTCACCACTCATGCAAACCAGTCACACCGCGAAAATGAAAGCAAACATCAAGACGAACAAGAAACATGTTGTTTGTCCGCGTCTTAACAATACATGTACCGCGCAGCGAATGGCGGTGCTTCCCGAACCGGCCGCTCGTAACCGGCGCGGCGAAGGTGTCGAGAGAGCCCAATGCGGAAGTGGCCAAATTACGCTGCGTGCGCTCGCAGCGGGAAAACTTGCTGCTTGTATGCGAAGTTGCTGCTGCATCGCAGAGGCGAAAGCGGTCATTCAGGCAACGTTCAGCATTGGCGAGCGAACAGCGTATGCTCTTCTTCAGTGCTGAGCGTTGGTAACATGAGTAACTTTCTAGTAGAAGTTCACTAGAAATGAGACGGTCAGTTACAGCGTGAAACTGTGTGGAATTGGCAGATTTCGCACCTTCCCAAATAGTAAGGCAGCCCGGTTAGCAAACTGATCTGGCCAAATTTTTTGGGAGGAACAAATGAAATACAGTGTCACAATGGCAGCTTCAGTTTTGGCGATTTCAGCTTCTGGCGTTATCGCCGAGCCGCTAAAAGTCGGGGTTCTGGCCACTCTCGAGGGGACCTATACGGTTCTTGGCGAAGATGGTGTCAGAGGGTTGAAAACGGCCCTGACAGAGGCGGGTTACACGGCAGGTGGGCGTGAGATCGAGATCATCATCGCATCTACCGATACGAGCCCTGACAGCGCCGTACGTGCGGCCCGTAAAGTGGTTGAACAGGACGGTGTGGATATCGTCATCGGCCCGCTTTCAGGGTCCGAAGGGATTGCGATCCGGGATTATGCCAAAACCCAACCGGATATCACATTTTTAAACGGATCTTCGGCTGCGCAGGAAACAACTTATGTGACCCCTGCTGAGAACTTCTTTCGTTTCAGCACAGATGGCGCGCAGTGGTCCGTGGGTCTGGGCGATTACATTTACAACGAAAAGGGCTACCGCTCGATCGCGACCGTGGGCGAGGACTATTCTTTCATCTACACACAAGTCTTCGGCCTTGTGACCGAGTTTTGTGCAGCAGGCGGAGACGTGACTGAGCGCTTCTGGGTGCCCTTGGGCACCAAGGATTTCGGATCCATTATCGCAGCATTGCCGGATGATGTGGACGCAATCTATCTTGGGCTGGGCGGCGGAGATGCCGTGAACTTCTTAGGGCAATATCAGCAGGCAGGTGGCGACGCGGCCCTCATTGGCGGCTCGATCATGGTTGACGGCACAGTGCTGAATTCCAAGGGCGATGCAAAGAACGCGTTGATTGGAACACCTGCAGCTGGTCCGCAGGCAGACAGCTGGGACAATCCTCGTTGGAAAGAATATGTAGCTTCCTATCAGAACACTTTTGAACCGGAAGATCGTTTTCCAAGCCCATCTTTGCTGGCAACAGCATATTATACGGCCACTTCTGCGGCACTGACCTGCATTGAAGAAGTAGGTGGCGATCTTGGCGAAGGTCAAGGCGCATTCAGGTCCTGTCTGAGTACGTTGGAGCTCGATTCCCCAACCGGCCCAATCACTCTGGATGAAAACCGTCAGGCGATTGCCGCCAACTTTGTTTCGGAAGTTGTCGAAAATGAAGATGGCACGCTATCGACTAAAATGGTGTCGATGGTTGAGAACGTGAACCAACAACTTGGTATCGATCCGGAGGCTTTTGCGCAAATTGGCTTGCCAAGCCGGGACACGCCCGCGTGTAAAACATCCTACGAATAGTCAGAGAAAAGCAATCGCCCGGTGGTCTTATCCGCCGGGCGAATATTCCAAACTGATACGCGGCAGTTTAAATGACACTGATTAATTATCTCTCACGCGTACATTTTGCAGATAACGTCCTTGAGGACGCGCTGCATTCTGAAATGGAACGGAACCGGTGCACGCGGCCCTTGGTTGTTTTTCGAAATGAACACGCCGGGGGATCCGATTTCTTGGATCGTCTCGTCTCGGGTTTCCCATATCGCAGTAAAATTGCACTCCATCCGATCCCCACAGGCCGTATTGTTGAAGCGGACATCAAAGCGCTGAACAATGCCCGTGCTTCGCATAAAGCAGATGTTGTTGTCGCATTTGGAAGTTCCAATGCGATTACTGTTGGTGGGCGGTCCGTGTCCTGTGCCGATCGAGATGGTGCAACTCAAAATACCAACACAAGCAAACGCGCCCCTTACTTCTTTGCGGTACCCGGAATTGAAAACCTGCCCACGTTCCACGCCAATGTTCAAATTCTGGCCGATGAAACTTTTCCTAAACCAGCAGCGTTCGCCCAACCGGATGTGATCATTTGCGATCCGACCCTGACGATAGGTGAGACACCTCAACGAACAGCAAGTGCCGCCGTGACGGCTATGGTCCGTTGTGTCGAAGCGTATGTTTCAGATGCTTTCAATCCCCCCGCAGATGGCATCGCCCTGGACGGGGTGATCCGGACAGCACAGAATTTACATTCGGCCATTGCCACAGACACCCTTGATGGCCGCCGCGAGCTGATGGCAGCCTCGTTGAATGGCATGCTAGCACAGCAAAAAAGTGTGGGAATGGTCCAGTCACTGGCAGACGCGCTTGCGCATGATGCGAATGATCAGATTGATCACGGCGCGATTTCGCGACTTTTGCTGCCCGCCGTGCTGGAGTTCCAGACGAGTGACAGGACAAATGCCCGATACGATCAACTGAAATCAGTCTTCAGCATTCCGCTGCGCATGAGTCTGCCAGACGGATTGAAACAATTTCTAGCGGACCTTCCCCTGCCTCAGAGCCTTTCAGAATTGGGGCTAACCCAATCCGACATCCAAAGAACGATCCGGTCCGCACAAATGTCCTGGGGGGCAAGTGCGATCACAGAAGAAAACCTGATGCCTTTACTGGCGCCAACCAACTGAATAAGCAGGAAAATAAATGCGCCCTCTTTTGATTAATGGTGAATGGCTGACGACCAGCCATGCATCTGATAACATTAACCCAAGTGACACTTCGGATGTCATTGACAGTTTTGCACAAGCTGGATTGGCAGAAACGCAGGATGCAATTTCAGCCGCAGACGCTGCTTTTGTGTCTTGGTCGCTGACAACACCACAGACGCGGCACGACATTCTTAAGACAGCGGGTGATGAGATTATGCGCCGCAAAGATGAGATCGGCGAACTTTTAAGCCGCGAAGAGGGGAAAATACGCGCCGAAGGGATCGGCGAAACTGTCCGGGCCGCTCAGATATTTCTGTTCTTTGCTGCAGAAGCGTTGCGGCTGACCGGTGACAAAGTTGCCTCTGTGCGTCCCGGGGTGGAAGTGGATATCACGCGCGAACCTGCGGGCGTGGTCGGGATCATCACACCGTGGAATTTCCCGATAGCGATCCCCGCGTGGAAGATCGCACCGGCACTTTGTTATGGTAACACAGTTGTTTTCAAACCAGCCGAACTGGTGCCCGGCTGTTCATGGGTGATTGTGGATATTCTGCACCGTGCGGGCCTCCCCGCAGGTGTTCTGAACTTGGTCATGGGTGCTGGTTCCGTTGTCGGGCAATGTATGGTCGATGACGCTCGAGTGAATGCGATTACGTTTACTGGGTCTGTTGGCACAGGTGCGCGCATAGCAAAAGACAGCCTGCCGCATATGCGTCGGTTGCAACTGGAAATGGGTGGAAAGAACCCCTTGGTGATTTTGGATGATGCTGATCTTGATGTCGCGGTCGATGTGGCAGTGAATGGATCGTATTTTTCAACTGGCCAACGATGCACGGCTTCATCTCGATTGATCGTTACCGAAGGCATTCATGCGCGCTTTGTCGAGGCTGTGGCCGAACGGTTGAACAAACTTGTTATTGATCACGCACTGAAGCCGGGAACTGATATCGGCCCCGTAGTAGACGCAACTCAACTTGAACAAGATTGCGCATATATTGAGACCGCAAGACGCGAAGGTGGCAACCTGCGCACTGGCGGCGATCTTTTGAAGCGCGATACGCAAGGATATTACCTAAGCCCGGCTTTGATCACGGATACGACCCCAAATATGCGTATCAACCGTGAAGAAGTATTCGGCCCTGTCGCCTCAGTCATCCGGGTGCGCGACTACGACGAAGCGCTGGCTGTTGCCAATGACAGCGAGTTTGGCTTGTCGGCTGGAATTTGCACAACAAAATTGAAATATGCCAGTGATTTCAAAAGGAAGTCCGAGGTCGGGATGGTTATGGTCAACTTGCCGACAGCCGGTGTGGACTATCATGTCCCGTTTGGCGGACGCAAAAAATCCAGTCTCGGTCCGCGTGAACAAGGCAGCTATGCCAAGGAATTCTATACCACGGTCAAGACAGCCTACACTGCTCCTTAAGCGATTTATCTCTTCCTCGATGACGCTATCACAACGTGACTTACAGTCTGTTTAATGGCATCAGCCTATTGCCAAAGAGCAGACTCGCGAGTCACGCTTGGGTGTCTTGCCTCATTTATTGAAGGAAAAGACGCTAGGGAGCGATATCATGAGCAATGCTATCTCAGTCTGTCACGGCGCGTTCGGACGTGCTTCGCTGCTGCGCATGGACAGGGAAATGATCCCGCATGCGCACCGGGAAGGGCATCTGCTTTTCCACGTCGATGGCAATGTTGCGGCGGCGTCTGTTGCTGGGAAACCCTACTTGATCGATCAACACCACGCCGCCGCCGTCAGTCCTTGGGAACCGCATAGTTTTGCTGTTGATGGCAGCGGTGAATGCTTGTGTTTGGTTCTCTATATTAAGCCGATCTGGTTTCTGGAGAATTGCAACACGGCAGAGTTTGCCATGCAATTTGGAAATCCGAAAATTGTCCTGACAGAACTGGCGTGCAATCTGGTTGGCAATCTGACAACATTTTTGCTGGATGAAGACAACCCGGCTGATTTCGACAGGTTGTTGTTTGACCTGACCCGTAATTGTTATGAAAGCTCTTGGAATGAACGCATGCCTGACAGCGTTTTACAAAGCCTCTCTGGCCGGTTCAGTGACTATCGTATCCGGCGCAGTATGCGGTTGATGCAAAGTAACATGTCAGAGGATGTCGATATGGAAACTCTGGCCCGCGACGTGGGGCTTTCGCGGCCGCATTTTTTCAAGCTCTTTAAAAAACAGATGGGCGTCACGCCAAACATCTTCCTTAATACACTTCGCTCAGAGCACGCCATTGATGATCTTTTGAACACCCAAAAAACGGTGACCGACATCGCGTTTGAACTTGGGTTTTCATCACAGGCCAGCTTCACGCGTTTCTTTTCAACAAATGTGGGTATCCCCCCATCTGAGTACCGGCGGGTTGCAAGCAGACATGGTTCATCTTTTGCTATGGCCGGATAATCCGTAAGACTTTCGGGTACGGCTCTGAATCGATAGCCAACATATGATTTCTCCATGACCCGGATCATTCTGGGAAGACCGGGAGGAAATCATGGACCAGATCACGAATAATGATATTCTGACACTGCTGTTTGACGAGTGTTCGTGATGCGGATCTTCGCCCGCGAACATCCGATCTGGACAGCGATCATTGGCTTTGCCGCTCTGGTTTTCGTCTGGCTGATCTTTGCGCTTTGGCCGCCGTTCCTTGTCGATCTGATCGGCAAGAAGAAGGTTTTCCTGAGCGCGCTGTTGAACGGCATCACATTGGGTGGGCTGTATTTTCTGGTCGCCAGCGGCTTTACTTTGATCTTTGGCCTGATGCGCAATGTCAATTTGGCGCATGGCTCGCTGTACCTTTTCGGAGGGTATGTGGGCTATTTCGCAGCCGAATGGACAGGTTACTGGCTGATGGCCTTTCCCGTCGCGTTTGTTGTTGTCGGATGCCTTGGCGTTTTGATGCAGCTTTATGTGTTTCGCAAGCTTGAGGGGCAGGATCTACGTCAGACCCTCGTAACAATTGGTATCTCCATTGTTCTTGCTGATCTGATGCTCTGGGGATTTGGCGGGGATTTTTACAACATTGCCGCCCCCAGCTGGCTGTCCGGCCCAATGGAGACCTTCATTGCCACTGGCACCAAGCGGTCCACCGGCGAGCTGATCTTCCTGAAATACCCGCTCGTGCGAATAGTCATATTCTTTGCGGCTGTGGTTCTGGGTGTCTCCATGTGGTTGGTTTTGAACCGCACCCGGATCGGGATGCTGGTGCGCGCAGGTGTTGATGATCGCGAAATGCTGTCCGCAACCGGCGCACGCATCCAGATTGTTTTTCTTGGGGTATTTGCCTTTGGGGCCGGGCTCGCGGGCGTTGCAGGCGTCGTTGGCGGCACCTTTCAATCGGTCGCCCCCGGTGAGGACATCCGTTTTCTTCTCGCATCGCTTGTTGTGGTCATTGTGGGCGGCATGGGGTCAATCCCCGGTGCAGCGCTGGGGGCTTTGATCATTGGCGTGGCGGAACAATTCGGGTCAGTTTACTTCCCAACTTATGCGGTCGTTTTGACATTCCTGATCATGGTTGTCGTCCTTGCGTTCCGGCCTCAGGGCCTAATGGGGGGAAAGTAATCCAATGGACAACGCAGCCTCAATCAACCGCAAACACCTTGCCTGGATCGAACGTATTCCGGGTCAGTATTGGGCAGTTGCAATTCTTCTACTGCTAATGCCGCTCTTTGCCGGAGATTTTGTCCTGTTCCAGATATTTGGCTGGACATTCATCCTTGGAATTATCGCGCTCAGCCTGATGTTTTTGGCAGGCTATGGCGGCATGGTCTCGCTGGTGCAGATGTCGGTTGCCGGAATGGCCGGTTACATGTTGGCCATCTTCGGCGACAGCGCCGTCAGTCAGGTCAGTCAGGGATGGCCCTGGTTTCTGGCAATTCCATTGGCCTTGGCGATTGCGTGCCTTTTTGCCACCGCCGTGGGTTGGCTGGCCGTCAGAACCGAAGGCATCTACACGATCATGATCACACTGGCGATTGCTGCAGCATTCTTTTACTTCACGCGCCAGAACTATGATATTTTCAATGGATTTTCAGGCTTTAACTCCGTTGTTCCCCCATCCCTCTTTGGGGTGAACTGGCGCGACCCGGTTGCTTTCTATTACCTTTCGCTGTTTTGGGCGACGGTTTCCTTTCTGGCGGTGCTTTACCTCTCCCGGGCACCATTTGGTCTTGCTTTGCAGGGTGTCAGGGACAACCCGCGTCGAATGGCAGCGCTGGGATATAATGTAACGGCGCACCGGGTCGCGGCATATGCATTTTCGGGCCTTCTGGCAGGTGTCGGAGGCATCCTGCTGACGTGGCAATCAACGCAGATCTCACCCGGCACCGTCGGGATCGGAGCGGCCATCGACATTCTGGTCATCGCTGTCATGGGCGGGCTTCGTCATCCCATCGGGGCATTTGTTGGTGCGTTTGTCTTTGTGCTTCTAAAGACATTTGCCCGTGATTTTCTGCTGATCCTAGGGTTGGGTGGCGAACGGTTTCAACTGCTGATCGGGCTTGGTTTTCTTGCCATCGTCTACTTCTCACCAGATGGGATTTTGGGTCTCTGGGACAAGCTACGCAATTGGCAGAAACGCGACCAGCTTCTTGAGCAAAAGGAGCGTAACCTATGAACGTCCTGGCCTCGAATGACATCCCTGCCCAAACCGTCAGTGAAAACGCGCTGGAACTGACGGGAATGACCAAGAAATTCGGGGCCCTTGCCGCCCTGACAGATATCAATATCGCCGTACAACCGGGCGAGCGTCGTGCGATCCTGGGATCAAATGGCGCAGGCAAAACCACCCTGTTCAATTGTATCTCTGGGGATTTCCCCCCGACGGCGGGCACGATCAAGCTGTTTGGCGAAGACGTCACAAACTTCCCACCCCAAGAACGCATACGGCGCGGTCTGCGGCGAACTTATCAAATCTCGTTGTTGTTCGCGGGCCTGTCGGTTTTCGATAATATCTACTTGGCCTGCCGCGGCGTGTCGCGTGGGCGCTTCTCTTTCCTCCGTCCCAAGGCGGATGATGCGCTGATGGCCAGCGCCGAAGAACTCGTCAGAGTGGTTCATCTTGAGGACGTCAAAGACACCACCGTTGCCGAACTTTCCTACGGTCAACAACGTCAACTGGAGATCGCAATGGCGTTTTCCGGTGCGCCACGGTTCATTCTATTTGATGAACCTGCCGCTGGCCTGTCGCCCACTGAACGTTCTGATCTGGTTGAGATTTTGACCGGTCTACCAGCTCATATGGGTTTCATCATTATCGAACATGACATGGATGTCGCCCTGCGTGTCGCACAGTCTGTAACGATGATGCACAATGGGCGCATTTTCAAAGAGGGCAGCCCAGAAGAGATCGAAAACGATCCCGAAGTTCAGGCGCTCTATCTGGGAGACGATCATGAGTGATCGTGCAGGTGCTCCCATTTTGAAAGTTCAGGATCTGAACGTTTATTACGGGCAATCGCACGCGCTGCAAGGCGTCGATCTAACACTAGGATCGGGAGTGCTGTCCGTAGTCGGGCGCAATGGCATGGGCAAAACCACCCTGTGCAAAGCGATTATGGGGCTGGAAACTGCCGCCGCAGGCAGTATCACCTTTGATGGCCATTCGCTTGCCGGGATGGGCCCATCCGAGATTGCCCGGCTGGGCATCGGTTACGTTCCACAAGGGCGGCGTCTATGGAAATCACTTACAGTAGACGAGCACTTGCAACTTGTGGCCCGCAAGGGAGGTCCTTGGACTGTTGAGCGGATCTACTCTGTTTTTCCGCGCCTGGCCGAACGCAAGGGCAACGGTGGCGCGCAGCTTTCGGGTGGCGAGCAACAGATGTTGGCCATTGGTCGCGCCCTGCTTTTGAACCCCAAACTTCTGGTGATGGATGAACCGACCGAAGGGTTGGCGCCCGTCATCGTCACCCACGTCGCAAACATGCTGACCCGGTTGGGCCAAGAGGGCGACATCGACGTGCTGGTGATTGAGCAAAATATTGGCGTGGCCTGCTCGGTATCCGATCAAGTCGCGATCATGGTCAACGGCCGGATTAATCGCGTGATGGCATCAGACACACTTGCCGCTGACAAGGACTTACAACAGGCTTTGTTGGGTGTGGGTCGTCATGCCCATGACGAAACGGATGCACCTGTGTCGGTTACTGACGCAGACAGTTCTGCTGTACCACTCAACCGCGTCTATCAGTCCAATCCGCAGATCCCCAATCGCTGGTCACAGGCCGCATCAATTCGTCAAATCGAACAATCCGCCAGAACCATCACACCGGATACGCAGCCAGAAGCATCAGGGCCTGACCCGATCGAACGTGATGCCCGAAGTGGCCTTGTCTATATCTGCGGCACGCTTGACACTAAAGGGGTCGAGCTGCGGTTGATGCGAGATGTGATCAAGGCACAGGGCCTGCGAACGGCTTTGGTTGATCTGTCCACCAGCGGGCAACCTTCGGGGGCCGATATCCCCCCGAACACCATCGCCGCCTTCCACCCGCGCGGCGCATCTGGCGTTTTCACACAGGATCGCGGCACTGCCGTCTCCGGAATGACGATCGCGTTTGAGCAGTGGATCAGACAGCGTGATGATGTGGCCGCAGTTTTGTCAGCCGCCGGGTCAGGCGGCACGGCAATGGTTGCCCCCGCCTTCCGTGCGCTTCCCTTAGGCGTCCCGAAACTGATCCTTTCCACGGTGGCTTCGGGACAGACGCAACATTATGTTGGGGGCTCGGACATAACGCTGATGAACGCTGTTGCGGATGTCCAGGGGGTGAATTTCATCACCCGTCAGACGCTCAAAAACGCCGCAGAAGCCCTTGCTGGAATGGCCAAAGCCCGCCGTCTGGCCACGCCACATGTCAAGCAAGCGCCAAACGTCGGCATGACCATGTTCGGGGTCACGACCCCTTGTGTCTCGCAAGTTTCCAATCTGTTGAAATCGGATTTCGAGCCCGTTGTTTTTCATGCAACTGGCGATGGCGGCAAGTCGATGGAAACCCTTTTGGCGCAAGGCGCGCTGGACGGGGTTATAGATCTGACCACCACTGAAATTGCGGATCTTGTTGTTGGTGGGGTGATGGCCGCTGACGACACCCGACTTGATGCATTTGCCCGCCAGGGCGGTGCCTATATCGGCGCGTGTGGTGCATTGGACATGGTGAATTTCCATGGTCCAGAAACCGTCCCACACGGGTTCTCAGAACGGATATTTTATCAACACAACCCGCAGGTCACTTTGATGCGAACCAACGATAGAGAGTGCGAGCTGATCGGCACGTTAATCGGCGAAAAGTTGAATGCCATGAATGGCCCGGTGCGGTTTTTCCTGAACGAAGGCGGGCTATCAGCGCTCGATGCCGAAGGGCAGCCATTTTATGCGCCCTCCGCCAATGCCGCCCTGTTTCAGGCATTGGAAAGCACAGTCCATCAAACCGGGCAGCGTCAGGTGATCCGGGTACCACATCACATCAACGCCCCTGAATTTGCCCAACAGGTCGCCGAGACCTTCCGGTCGCTTACAGGCGGCACGGCGAAGCAAAGGAGGGTCTGACATGTTTCACCGAGAGGAATTGATCGCAAAGTACCGCGCTGCAATTGATCGCGGCGAAGCCATTATCGGTGGCGGAGCAGGCACTGGTCTAAGCGCCAAATGCGAAGAGGCCGGTGGCATTGACCTGATTGTGATTTACAATTCAGGTCGCTACCGCATGGCCGGGCGCGGCAGCTTGGCTGGATTAATGCCCTACGGCGACGCCAACAGCGTTGTGATGGACATGGCGCGCGAAATCCTGCCCGTGGTCAAAAACACACCTGTGCTTGCTGGTGTCTGCGCAACTGATCCGTTCCGCGACATGGGCCGCTTTTTGGATGAGATCAAAGCCACCGGGTTTTCCGGTGTGCAGAACTTTCCAACCGTCGGTCTGATCGACGGCACGTTCCGGGCCAATTTAGAGGAAACCGGGATGTCTTACCGGCAAGAGGTCGACATGGTCGCACTGGCGCGGGCACGTGGCCTTTTGACCACCCCTTACGTCTTTAATGAAGATGACGCGCAGGCCATGGCTGCGGCTGGGGCTGACATCATCGTCGTCCATCTTGGCCTCACCAGTGGTGGGTCCATAGGGGCGCAATCCGGTGTGCCGCTCAAGGACGCGCCTGCCATCACTGACCGACTGGCCGAAACGGCGCGCAGCGTAAACCCGGACGTCATCGTTCTGGTGCATGGCGGCCCGGTCGCCTCGGTTAAGGACGCCGAATTTGTCCTCACAAACACACGGCATTGTCACGGGTTTTATGGAGCCTCCTCGATGGAACGCCTGCCATCCGAAATCGCACTGACAGAACAAACACGAAAATTCAAAGCACTGGGTCTTGGACCAACAGGAGAAAAACAATGACCGGACAAATAATTGGACAATTGGTTCTTTGGCTGATCATCGCGGTCATTGTCGTCTTCATCGTTTATTGGGTGATGAACTGGCTGTATCGCCGATCCACCAAAGAGGTCGCCTTTGTACGCACCGGGTTTCTGGGTGAAAAGGTGGTCATCGATGGCGGGGCATTTGTTTGGCCAATTATCCATGACATCACACCGATCAGCATGAACACACTTGATCTGTCGGTTACTCGTACGGACGACGGCGCGCTTGTTACCAAGGACCGCCTGCGGGTCGACGTTGAGGCGGAATTCTATGTGCGGGTCCAGCAATCCAAGGCGTCCGTTTCGTTGGCGGCCTCAACGCTGGGGCGCAGAACTCTGGAGCCGGAACGCATTCACAAGCTCCTGTCGGGCAAATTTGTTTCGGCGTTGCGCACGGTTGCGTCAGAAATGACCATGGAAGAACTGCACGAAAGCCGCAGCAGCTATGTGGACCGGGTCCTGTCGGTCGCGCAGGAAGGGTTGGGCTTGAACGGCCTGGAACTTGAAAGCGTCGCAATTACCGACATCGACCAGACCGATATCGCGTTTTTCAATCCGTCGAACAGATTTGATGCCGAAGGTCTTACAAACGTGATCGAGGCCATCGAATCCCGCCGAAAAGTCCGTAACGACATTGAACAAAGCTCGGCGGTGGAAATCCGCGCGCGCAATCTTGAGGCGGAAAAACAGACGCTCGAGATTGAGCGGGCCAGTGAAGAAGCGCGTCTGGAACAGGAACGCGACATCGAAATCCGCCGTGCCCGCCAGCGCGCCGAGCTGACAAAGGAACGCGCCGAAAGTGAAACGGTCGCAGAACAGGCCAGTCTTATAAATCGAGAAGCTATTGAAACGGCCCGAATAGTTCAGGACCGTGAGATCGCACAGACACGGATCGAATCGGAAAACACCATTCGCCAGCAAGAGATTGCCCGTAACCTGTCCATTGATCAGGCTGAAATTGCGGCCCGCGAAAAGGTCGAAAAATCGAGGATCGCGCAGGAGAAAATTGTAAACTCGGCGCGTATCGCATCGGACGCAGAAACACGGGTTCTGGAAATTGAACGGCAACGCAGTCTGGAAGGGGCAGAAATTGCCAAACAACAGACAACTGAAACAGCGCAAGTGGAACGCGAACGAGCTGTCGATGCCGCCAAGATTGTTGCGAAGGAGAAAACCGAAGCTGAACGCATATCGCTTGAACAGCGTGTGCGCGAGATGGAGATCGCCCGCAATGGTGCTGTTGATGCGTCTGAAATCGCAACGCGCGAAGCCACAGAAAAGGCCCGCATCGCGCAGGATCTTATGCTTAAGCTGGAACGGTTGGACGCGCAGGCGCTGACAGATGAGCGGGATGTAACCCGTGCCGCCGCGTTGAAAGAGGCCGAAATCGCTGCAACTGAGGCCACTGAAGCCAAACGCATTGCTCAGGAAAAAGCGGTACAGACGGATCAAATATCACTCGAAAAAGATCTTCGTGAGCTTGAGATCGCCAAGCAGGAAGCGGTTGAAACCGCCGAGATCACATCGCGCCGATTGCTGGATCGCAAGCGCATCGAAGAGGAAGCAGACACCAGTGTCGAGAAAATTGCACGGGATCAGAAAATTCGGGATCTGGAAATCAAGCGTAATCAGGCGACTGATGCCGCACAGATTGCGGCGGATCAAGCAATAGAAGCTGCGAAAGTAGCCAAGGCAAAAATTGTCGACGCCGAACGTATTCACGCCGAGCAAGCGCTTGATACGACACGTCTGGAACGGCGTCGCGTGTTGGAGCAGTTAGAAATAGGGCGGGCGCAGGCCCTGAACGAAGCGGAGATTGCGAGCCAGGAAGAAGTCGAGCGCGCGCGCATTGCCTCAGAACGCGGATTGGATGACGCGCGCATCGGCCATCAAACTGATCGCCGCAAGCTTGAGATTGAGCGTGAACGCGCCGTCGAAGAGGCAACGATGGAAAAGGCCATCTCGCTCTATCAGAAGTCACTTGATGAAAGCGCCGCTGCGGTTGAAGCAGAAGCCGCCCGTGCTCGTGCCGTTGAGGCCACCGAAAAGGTCAAAACCGCGAGCGAGACCGAAGAGGCCACGCGCCGCAAGACTGTGGATGTTCTGTTGGCTGAGAAAGCCGCCGAAGAAAACCGCATCGCCGCCGGCGCCGAACAAATCCGTGCCGCAGTTGAAGCAGAAGCTCAGAAGCTGATCAATGAGGCCGAAAATGTCCTGACGGATGAGGCCCGCAGTTCGCTGTTTAAGCGCAAGATGCTGGAACATGTCGAAGGGATTATCGCAGCCTCGGTCAAACCGCTTGAGAACATCAATGATATCAAAATTATGCAACTTGGCGGTAGTGGCTCTCAGGGGTTGGGCTGGAATGGAGACGGTTCTGACACTGCCGGCGGCGGGTCTGGTGGCGCGTCCCCGACAGACGAGGTGATCAATTCAGCGCTCCGTTACCGTGTTCAGGCCCCGATGGTGGACAGCCTGCTAAGCGACATCGGCATTGATGGCTCCAACATCGCTAAATCTGGTGGACTGTTGCGCGAGGCATCAGATTTGAACCGGATGGAGTACGAACAAAGCCGCAAGCAAGACGCCAAAAAAGGCGACAAATGATGGCCCGTGTTTTTGTGTCATCGGTGATCCCGGCAACGACAGATCAGGTTTGGGATCGTATTCGTGACTTCAACGGGCTTGCCAACTGGCACCCTGGAATGCGCGAAAGCCGGATCGAGGACGGCCGACCAGCCGATCAGGTAGGATGCGTTCGGAATTTCAAGTTACAAAGCGGGGAAACCATCCGCGAACGGCTTTTGGGGCTAAGCGATTTTGACAACTCATGCACCTACGCCATTCTCGAAAGCCCGATGCCCGTTACAAGTTATCGGGCAACGCTCTCGCTTTTGCCGGTCACGCTTGGGAATCGTTGCTTTGCGCAGTGGTCAGCTGAGTTTGAGTGCGCACCTAATGATCTGGGTGCCGTTACAAAACGCCTGAGCCTCGACGTTTTCCAATCGGGCTTTGACGCGCTCAAGCGGCATTTCGGGGGATAACCACATGACCCGGATCGTTCAAAGCACAGTCTTGCCTGCCCCGCCCGAAGATGTCTGGAACATCATTCGCGATTTCAACGGGCATGAAACATGGCACCCTGCCGTTGCGACAAGCCAAATCGAGCGTGGATATTTATCCGATATGGTCGGCTGCGTGCGCCGGTTCCAGTTACAAGATGGTGCAGAACTGCGGGAACAGTTGCTGGCGCTATCGGATGCTGATCACAGTTTCACCTATTGCCTGTTGGAAACGCCCATACCGCTGTTCAATTACATCGCCCATGTCCGATTACTGCCAGTCACGGATGGCAACGGCACGTTCTGGGAATGGCAGGCACAATTCGATGTGCCTGAAGAACAATTGGACCGGATGATGACCCTTGTTGGCGATCAAATCATTCAGGCAGGGTTTCAGGCCGTTCACACGCAGTTGGAGGCTGACGGACCAACAAACACGCCTCCGCACTATGCAGCTCAGATGCAGGAATGAGTCACTTTCAAATCGACAATCCGGCAAGACCGGACCTCAATTCAGCCAAGGGAGAATATCAATGGCACTAACAATTCACATCCTCGACTATGGAGATATCGAACTTGAAACAAGTTTCCTTGTTTTGGGTCACGAATGCGGGCGTGTGCGGCGCGTTCCGGTTTATGGGTTTCTGATTTTAGGGGGCGACTACCCCATCGTCGTGGATACAGGTTATCGCGACAATGCAATCATGGAGAGCCTCGGGATGAGGGGGCTGCAGTTCCACGAGAACCTGATCGAAAACCAGTTGGCCAAGCACGGGGTGAAAATGGGCGATGTCCGTTACGTTCTGCACACCCATTTGCATATTGACCATGCTGGCAAGGACGACCTTTTCCCAATGAACACCACAGTGGTGATCAACCGCAAGGAAATGGAGTTTTCCGTGTCTGGGATCATGTATCCCCAATACCCCAAGCCGGATATCCTGCATCTGGTCGAACGCATTTACGAACCTGAAGCCATGCGTTTCTTGGATCTTGAGATTACCACCGCCGAAGAGATCATTCCTGGCGTGTGGTGTGAAGCCGCGGGCGCTCATACTGAAGGGTCGATGAATGTCATCGTCGAAACGGCCGAAGGTCTGGCCTGTATTTGCGGCGATGTCATTTACGATTTCAATGACCAGATCATTAACCATGTGAACACCAATAACGAAATGGAACCACGTGTGACTGGCAACCATTCGCAGACGAAACGCGAAGAAAAAGGCGCGATTAAAAAGCTATTGAACAACTACACGTTCCTGTTGCCGATTCATGACCGCCCGGCAAAGATCGAAAAGCAGAAGGTCGTTGGGCGCCTTGGTATGACAGTTCCTGGACCGATGACCGAAACGCTTCCCGACCGTCCGTGGTTTGCGGCATGATGTAAGTTGTTGCCCAGCGACAACGCCGCTTGAAGTGTTGCAAAGGGCCGCCTATGTGGGCGGCCCTTTTTCATATCCGTTGTGGCGGTCTGAACCGGGTGTGATAGGCCCCCCAATTCTCTCCAACAGACGCTGAATTCAGACACATCATGCAGAAGACTTCGGGGTTTTACACACAATCTCGCCATGTTTCGATTGTTGATTCAGTATGCGGCGAAAGGTCGGTTTGGAATCCGCCAAGATCGGTCGATCGGAACGACATGGTGTGTCTGTGGTTGCCGCTCTCCTTGGGCAAACGAGGTACAGTATACTGGCCTCAATGAAGCAGCCACAAAGGAGAACGACAATGACATATTATGTTGGATTGGACGTGTCCGTCAAAGAAACGTCGATTTGTATTATGGATGACAAGGGCGTTGTTGCGGCGCGCACGGATGTTTCGACAGATCCGGATTTGATCTCGAACTTCATCTCGAAGCACGCGTCAGATGTAGAGCGGGTTGTTCACGAGAGCGGCATTCTAGCAATTTGGCTCACCCGCGAGTTAGAGAAACGTGGGGTGCCGATCATTTGCATAGATGCCCGTCTGGCACACAAAGCGTTGTCGGGGCGGATTAACAAGTCCGATCAGGGCGACGCTGAAGGACTGGCGCAACTGGCCCGTACTGGTTGGTTCACTCAAGTCCACATTCGCAGCGAAGCATCCGAGCGCGTGCGCGTCCTCATTGGTGCTCGGGAACGGCTGATCCGCATGCGTAAGGATCTCGAAGGTCACGTGCGTGGCGTGTTAAAGGTGTTCGGAATTTGCATGAAACCGGTTGGGACGGGAAAGTTGCGTGGGGGCTTTCGGGATCAGCTTGCCGCTGCAACGGATGCAGATCCAGCGATTGAGCTGTTGGCAGAAGTGTTTCTCCCTCTGCATAAGACGCTCTGCATTGCCAGAGACGCCCTGGACGATGAAGTAAGGATCATCGCGCGCGAAAGTGATCTGGCGTGTCGATTGATGACTGTACCAGGAGTTGGTCCAATCGTGGCGTTGGCATATATCGCGACACTGGACGATGAAAAACGGTTCAGAAAATCAATTGATGTCGGAGCTTTCCTTGGCCTCACGCCAAAACGCCATCAATCCGGTGAAGTGGATTGGTCGGGCAAAATATCCAAATGTGGCGATTGTGATATGCGCCGATTATTATACTCAGCAGCGTCAACATTGATCAGTTGCACGAGAAAGCCATCTCGTTTGAAAGAATGGGCAACAAAGTTAGCCGAGCGCAAAGGGCACAAGAAAGCAGCCGTGGCCGCCTCTCGAAAAATTGCCGTCATCCTGCATTGCCTCTGGCGAAACGAAACCGTGTTTGAGCCTGGAATGGAGGCCATCAACTGATCGAATGAACTTTAGAATACCTGCCCAAGAGATAAGGGGTAGGTTCGACGTCCTCCGGGACGGAGGCAGATCGAGCCAGCAAAGCGGCTGAGGTGGGCAACTCCCAACCTCGTGAACGACATTTTGGCAGATCAGTCCCGTACGCCATCAGGAGGCAGGACAATCCCTGACCTCGTAGAGAACCACGGACCCGGAAGACACTGAACCTAACACCCTTGACTCAGCCACAGACAGAGAACCGCTTTGACGACACAGGCTGCATCGCAGCAACAAAATTACCGCATCTGCAAAGTAGTGCTGCGTGAGCGAAGGTGGAACATCCAAGGTCCGTTTTGTCCCGCACAGCCGCCGCTCGCTCTCCGATTTGACGATGATTTTGTTTGCAAACGCAGCGAACGGCAGCAACGAGCCGATTCTGTGGAAAAAGAACGTGTTGCAGGCGCAGAAAGTAGGGCCTTGAACTCGGCGCAAGCGCCTTTCTTGTCAGGCTTTGCGCGCTTGCTGCGGTGCAGGAAAGATCTTGGCTAGTTTGCGGAGGTTTTGGGCGGTGGCGGCGAGGAGGAATTCGTCATTTGCGCCGCATGGGCCACGTAATCGCAATCGGCCCAATCCGAGGATGCGTTTAAGATGGGCAAATAGCATCTCAACCTTCTTTCGGAGCCGCATCGAGATTTTGTATTGCTTTGTCTTAGCGATGTCGCGAGCAACTTGGCGGGCGTCTTCGTCTTGTTCACGGTTGATTGTTCGGGTGTTCGCATCCGGGCAGCATTTTGCTTTTGAAGGGCAATCCTGACACGTCAGCTTAAGAGCACGATATCGCATTGTACCTTTGCCAGATGGGCCTCGATTTGGATCAGAATAATTGCGACGGAATTGCTTGAGGTCGTGTCCTTCTGGGCAAATGTAGCGGTCATTTTCTGGATCCCATTCGAAGTCATCGCGTGACCAGACGCCCTCTATCTTTTTGACTTGGTCGATGACGGGGATATGGGGCGCGATGCCACGCTTGACCAACCAACCGAGCATCGGCCCTGTGCCATATGCTGTGTCTGCGATCAGCCGTTCTGGATCGATGTCATGCAGCTTCTTTATCCGATCAAGCATAGTGCGTACTGAACCGACTTCGGCCTGTCTAATTGATCTGGTCCCTTCGACGTCCATAATGACGCTGTGATCAGTGTCGATCAGATAGTTGGTCGAATACGCAAAGAATGCTGGACCTTTACGGGCTGCAGTCCATTGACTGGATGGATCAGAATGGGATGTGAACTTGGGTTCCACCTCTGATGCTGCGCCAAAAGCGGCATCGTCTAAAACCTCCAGATACTCCCTCACAGCGCGCGGCGCATCTGTCGGATCAATGCTGCTGTGATCCCAATCTTCCTTTGGCGTGGAGTTCTGTTTGTTCGCATCAGCTTCGATCAGACTGGCATCTGCCGCAAGGCGCTGACCGCTCACCAAACCATCTGCAATGCATCGCGCGACGCTCTTCTCGAACAGATGCCGCAACAGTTTACTCTCGCGGAATCGACCATGTCTGTTCTTGGAAAAGGTCGAATGGTTCGGCACCGGATCAGACAGATCGAGACGGCAGAACCAGCGATAGGCGAGATTCAGATGCACCTCCTCACAAAGACGGCGTTCTGAACGAATGCCAGAGCAGTAGCCCACCAACAACATCCGTATCAAAAGTTCAGGATCGATAGAGGGGCGGCCTGTGTGGCTGTAAAACTCAGCTAAATACTGACGGATGTCACCCAGATCTACGAACCGATCAATCGACCGAAGCAAATGATCTTGTGGCACATGGTCTTCCAGAGAGAACTCATAAAACAGCGCTGCTTGCGCTTCCTGCTTTGGACCCATCATCGCAAAATTCCCCAATCAATATGAGAATTGAATCAGTGATGGACCCCGCGATCAACAAGTGTTTTTCAACAAAATTCGCCCACTCTGACTGTTTTGATGCAGCGCAGCGAAAGACTGCATTTGGTATCAGGTGTCGAAAACTTGGCCCAAGTAGTCTAAGAACACGCGGACCTTTTGAGGTGTGTAACGCCGCTGCGAGTACAGGGCATAAATCGATTGGGCGACTGGCTCATAGTCAGGCAACAACCGCACCAAGCGATTTTCGGCGATTTCATTTGCGACCATAAAATCACCAAGCATCGTATAGCAATCACCGGAAAGAACTGCATTCCTTACAGCGGTTGATGAACTCATTGTGCAGCGTTGAGGCACCTCGAATTCGATATTCTTGGTTTTATGAGTGAAACGTTGAATTCTCCCCCATTCGCCACTGATCTGTGTGACAGAAGGCAGGTCTCTCATCTCATCCAAAGACTGTGGCATCCCGTATCGACGGCAAAATTCAGGCGTCGCGACAAAGATCACTTTTTGATTAAAGAATTTTTTAGCTACCAGCGATGAGTCTTGCAAAGGTCCAACCCGGATCGCGACATCAAAATGTTCTTCAATAATATCAACGGTGCGATTGCCGATCTCCAAAGATATCTCTAATTCGGGAAATCGCTTCATGAACTCGGGCAATACTGGTGCCAGACATTCGTTCCCAAAGGCTGCAACACAAGACACGCGCAGCCGTCCGCGCGGCGCATCGTGTCGCTCATGAACGGCGCTTCGCATATTGCCAATCTCTTCGAGTATGCCAGAGCTTCGCTGCACAAATTCCAGCCCGGCATCGGTCAGATTAAGCTGACGGGTCGTGCGATTGATGAGGCGCACCCCCAGATCAGCTTCAAGTTCAGCCACAATCCGGCTGACGGACGCCGCGGATAAGCGCAGCTCTGAACTCGCGGCGGCGAAGCTCCCTAGGCGGGCGACTTCGGTGACAACACGCATCGCAGCAATAATATCCATGAAACCATTCTTTCGTCGTGCAAGTTAATCCCTATTGCAGGCATTCATTATCATGCTGTTCAACTTAATATAGCATAGCGCAAGAAACCTGAAGTAAGGACAAATACAATGACCAAGAACCCAAGCTGGGTGCTGAAAAGCTACCCCACCGCTATGCCAACTCCTGATAATTGGGTTTTAGAAGATCGCGCTGTTCCAGATGCGGCGGATGGTGAGCTTTTGGTCAAGACCATGTGGCTCACCGTTGATCCTTACATGCGGGGCCGGATCAGCCCGGCGAAGAATTACGCAGCGGGCACCCCTTTGGGAGGGTTGATGACAGGCGGCGGCATCGGTGAGGTGATTGTGTCAAACTCGCCTGACTTCAAGCCCGGCGATGTGGTTTCGAGTGACTACTTTGGCTGGCAAGTTTTCAGCACAATTCCTGCCGTATCAGCCAAAATTGTCGACACCAAACATGCGCCTGCACAAGCGGCATTAAGCTATCTGGGGATGCCCGGTTTGACAGCATATTTTTCCCTTCTTAGAACCGGGTCACCTAAAGAAGGCGAAACAGTCCTAATTTCAGCTGCCTCTGGTGCGGTTGGTCAAATTGCTGGCCAAATCGCACGTATCAAAGGGCTTGATCCAGTTGCGATTGTCGGGACGGATGCCAAACTCGCATGGTGCAAGGGACTCGGGTACCGAACCGGCGTTAATCATCGCACATCAACCGATTTGGTGGGTGATGTCGCTGCCTCGTGCCCCAATGGTGTCGATGTGTTTCTGGATAACACGGCCGGACCAATTCATGACGCAGCGATGTTGACCCTCAATACGTTTGGCCGTGTGGTGGTGGTGGGGACAATTGCACTGGCTGATCGGTTTGATGAACCAGATATCGGTTTGCGACACCTGCGCAGAACCTTGATCACACGCGCGCGGATTGAGGGTTTCTTGCTCGATGATTTTGAAGCCGACTATGCGACGGCCTATGCGGACCTGCTATCGTGGTACCAACAGGGCTTATTAGAAACACGCGAAGACGTGGCTGAAGGCATTGAATCCGTCCCCCATGCATTTGTGAGGATGCTAAAGGGTGAAAATTTCGGAAAGCAGTTGGTAAAGCTCTGACAATCGTTGGGCCTCGAAAGAAAAGTGGTCATTCCATTCAACTAACCCAACGGCAGCAAAGTCCGCTACTTACCAGTTCATGTGCCGTGCAGCGAAAGGCAGTATTTTCCTGAACCGGCCACTCGTGCGCAACGCGGCGAAGGTTATCAAAGATGAAGGTTTTTCGATGCGGGCCAGTGCGCGAGGTTTCGGCGAGGGACTGACTGTGGCCCGCGTTGACAAACCTCTCAAGGAGGAAGCCGTGGGATGCTGGGTTGTGACCTATGGGGAAAGTGCGAGGCCGCTGTAGGTTTGTTTGGGCCTTGACGTGTCTGTCGAATGCATTTGAGGGGGCTCAGAGGTCATGGGTGATATGATTTTGGCGTTGATAACGGTCAGCATCGGTACGTTTTCCGTGCTTCGGTTCGCTCGGCGCAGCAGAATGCTCCACCCGAATGAGGCGCATAAGGGAGCGGGTGTTATCCATTTTGACGGACATCTCGTCATGCAGCGGCCTTTCGTGGTGGCGCGCGGGTCTGTGGCTTTTGCCCCCGCCTGAAGGTCTCGATGATGCGCATCTGGCCACCGCAATCGGGGCATGGTTCGCGGAGCGTAAGTGGGATGATCTCTGCGGTTGGCGGATCTTCGTTTTTGACCGGTTCTGCCCCAAGTAACGCGCGGGCCTTTGCGATGTTGGCCTTGCGGGTCGCGCTTGCAAGCAATCCGTAATGGCGGATGCGGTGGAACCCGTCCGGAAGCACATGGATCAGGAAGCGGCGGATGAACTCGGGCGTTGCCAGCCGCATCACCTTTTGGCGTTCTCCATTCTTGATACGATAGTCTTTCCATCGGAACGCAACCGTGTTGGCATCGGCGCTGACGATGCGGCTGTTGGAGATGGCGACACGGTGTGTGTAACGGCTAAGATAGGCCAGCACAGCCTCGGGGCCACCAAAGGGCGGTTTGGCATAGACGACCCATTCTGATTTACGCAATGGTGCGAGCCAGGTGGTGAAGGTGTCGAGATTGGCCAGACCTGACAGATCACCAAAGAAGGCAAGGTCGCCCGTACGGTGCAATGCCAGAAGCCCTTCGATGAACAGACGCCTGAATAGCCGTGACAGAACCCGCACATGCAGAAAGAAGCCCGGCTTGCACGCGACCCAACGGGTGCCGCTTGGCGACAGGCCACCACCGGGTACGATCATGTGGATGTGCGGGTGATGGGTCAGCGCCGATCCCCAAGTATGTAGCACGCTAGTAATGCCGACCTTGGCCCCTAGACGTTTGGGATCGGCTGCGATTGTCATAACCGTTTGCGCAGATGCCTTGAACAGCAGGCCATAGATCGCTTTCTTGTTCCAGTATGCGATGTGGGCGATCTCTGCTGGGAGAGTGAAGACCACGTGGAAATACTCGATCGGCAGCAGATCTTCAGCGCGCGCCGCCATCCAGTCGCGTGCCGCCGGTCCCTGACATTTGGGACAGTGCCGATTCTTGCACGAGTTATAAGCGATATGCTGATGGTCGCACTTGGCGCACGCGGCCACATGCCCACCGAGCGCCTCGGTTCGGCAGGCTTCAATTGCAGACATCACTTTGAGCTTCGACAGGTTCAAATGACCCGCGTTGGCCCTTCGATATGCAAGACCATGAGCACGAAAGATGTCAGCAACCTCCAGCGCGCGGTTTGGCACGCCGAGTGATCCGTCAGGTCAGCCCCCGCACATGTTCAAACGGGCTGGCGACGTTGCGCAGTGTTTTGGTGGCGACATGGGTGTATCGCGCCGTCGTGGTCAGCTTGGCATGTCCAAGTAAGACTTGGATCACCCGTACATCCGTATCGGCCTCCAATAGATGGGTGGCAAAGCTGTGCCGGAGCGAGTGTAACGTGGCAGGCTTTTTGATCCCAACCATCGCTTTTGCAGAATTGAACGCCCGGTTCAAAGAGCGGGGCGACATCGGCTCAACCCTGCTCTGGCCAGGAAACAACCACCCTTGCGGGCGGGCCTCGCGCCAATATGCCCGCAGCAGTTCCAGCAGTGATGGCGACAGCATCACGTCCCGGTCCTTGCCACCTTTACCGCGCTCGACATGGATCAGCATGCGGTCGCTGTCGATGTCCCGGACCTTCAGGTTGGTTACCTCAGAGGCCCGCAACCCAGCACCATAACCGATGCTCAAAGCGGCGCGATACTTCATCCCTGGCCCAGGTGCCGCGGCCAAAATCGCGGACACCTCCTCGATGCTCAGGACAATCGGCAGCTTGCGCGGCTCAGTGCGGAACTGCATGTACTTCTTCATGTCCTCACGGTCGCAAGTCATGCCGAAGAAGAACCTCAGTGCTGTGATCCGAGCGTTGTAAACCGAAGGCGTCACATCGCTGTCGGTCATATGAAGTTGATAGGCCCGCAACTCCTCCGGCGACGCCGTATCCGGTGAACGCCCCAGAAAGGCGGTGAAGTCCTTGAGCGCCCGAATATGAGCCTTCTGAGACGTCTCTTGCATCCCCCGAATACGCATGTCTTCCATCATCCGCGCACGAAGCGGGCTTACTTTCTCCTGTGTCATGGGAACCTCCTGTTTGACGATTGAGAAGGTCCCAATCATCAAGCAAGAGCCCCAAAACACGAAAACAACGCCAAATCAGGAAGTAGAACGACCGCAACAAGCGCCATTGCCGCGCGAGCGGCTTAGTCCAAGAGCCCAATGCGACCGATGCTGCACGCTGTACGAATGTCTGCTACCACTAGCAAAGTCAAAAACGAGGTTTTGCTGAACCGCACCTCGTGCGGCAATGTGGGACTTTTGGCGGGAGTGTTGCGGTGTTCAGTCACATCATGATCGGAGCGAACGACCTCAATGCAATGGCGGCATTCTACGATAAGGTGCTCGCCCAAGTTGGCCTCAGCCGCTCTACGGAACTCGAACAGGTCGGTCCGGCTGGTGTGATCTGGCAAAAACCGCAGGAACGATGGCCGCAATTTGCGCTCCGAACGCCAATTGACGGCCATCCTGCGAAAGCAGGAAATGGTGTTCAGATAAGCTTCAAGTGTGGGTCTCACACCGCTGTGGACAAAGCCTGGCAAGCAGCTTGCCGAAATGGTGGAAGCGATGAAGGCGCTCCGGGCGACAGGCCGATCTATCATGAAGATTTCTATGCTGCTTACGCCCGTGACCCAGAAGGAAACAAGTTGTGTTTTTTGTTCTGCCAGGAATTCGGAGGCACGGTTAAGTGACCGCAAGATTTCGAACCGGACCTTAGCTGGATCAGTATAGATCACCTAAAATGATCTTATATTTGACACCTCTCATGACCAGCC
>Ga0209199_1000576_pt1 | contig 51078 bp, 40 predicted proteins | sample COGITO_mtgs_1105_7_FD_184805 | JGI IMG/M metagenome (GOLD analysis project Ga0209199, IMG submission 184805) | Pelagic marine microbial communities from North Sea - COGITO_mtgs_110523 (SPAdes) (version 2) | ecosystem: Environmental > Aquatic > Marine > Epipelagic ... | reverse complement strand
TTTATTTAACCGAAGAGGAGATACAGAGACTATATGCACTTCACGATTTATCAACTAAAGAAAAGGAAACCCGTGATTTATTTTTAATTGCTTGTGAAACCGGAATGCGTTTTAAAAATTTAACTCAGATTAAAAAAGCAAACTACCAAGACGACCAATTAATTTTCTTTCAAGTTAAGTCTTCGGGAATCAAAGCAAAACTCATCATTCCTTTAAGCGATTTGCATCGAGAGATTGCCAGCTCTTACAATTATGAACTCCCAAAAATCACCTATAATGCGTTTGTTTTCAATCAAACCCTGCGTCCGTTGTGCGAAAAAGCGGGCATAGACCAAGAGGTTTTAGTGCAGAAAGTAAGCAAATATGGAACTCGTGAACTCGTTTCAAAAAAATATGAATTGGTAAGTTCACATACAGCGCGTAGATCTTTTTGTACTAATAAATTTCTAAAGGGACTCCCCGCTTCTGTAATTATGAAATTCTCTGGTCATAGCAGTGAGCGCTCGTTTCTTAAATATCTAAAATTAGATGCTGAAGTAGTTGCCAAAAAATACAAAGCGTTTTTTTGAGTAACTAACCATGATATTAAGAATATGAAAACAATTTAATTAACTGATTTATAAAAAAAATGTTAGAAAAAGGTGATGTAAATTCAGCTAAAATGTATTTAAAAACAGCAATTGAAAAGAGGTGTTTATAAATATTATTCATCTCTAAAAGAGGTGTTTATAAATAGAAAAAAAATAATTACTTGAATATAATTTATTAATTAATTGCTTTATTCTACTAATTAATCTATTTTTAAAAAAAAAAACATTGTTATATCTTTCTAAAAACCCATTTCGAGTAATTAGCATATCCTCTAATTCAGGCCAAAAAATAATACAAAAGAACCTATCAAAACTCAAAGCCTTCTCTAAAATTGGAAAAAGTAAAGAGTTTGATTATGATCTATCATTTCTAAATTTAGCACCTATTGACCGATCATTTGATATAATTTCAAAAGTTGAAAGTCGAATTCTATTAGATGAAAACAAACTTAAGTACAGCTTATTTTGGTTCCAAGATGTTTCTTCATTCGATTCTATTGCTTTAGCTAACTTAATAAAAGGAGATTCAGGTAAAGCCCTTGAAATATGGGCGAAGACCATGAAGTCCGGAGAAGTTAATTCAAAAAACTTCTCTGCTTTTAATAATACTTCTACGTTATTATTGTTCCTTCAGTTGGAAAGTTCTAAAACAGACCAATTTAAAAATGACAGTGTTTCAATTTCTAAATTAAAACAGGCACTTGACCAAAAGATAAAGCTTATTAAATCAGATTATTTTTTAGACTACTGTCTTAGTATAGGAGTTAAGTCTGATATTAATACGACTGAAATTCAAAAATTTTTCACAGAAACAATGCTAGAAGTTTTAAATCAAAATTTCACAAATAAACAGTTGTTAGAGTTAGTAAGTGGATTGGGTGCTGATTTATCTGAATCAATAAATAGCAGTCTAGTTAAGGAGCCCATTTCAAACATCCAGGAGCAATTAAAGATTTCAGCGGCTACGCTTAAGGATAATGTAAAAGATGGCCTTGTCATTGGGAAAATATTGATTAAAAATACGGTTTCTGACATAAGATACCTTAAAGAAACTCTAGGGGTAGAACATTATAACTACGAGTCATTAGCTGGTAACTTATCAAACCAAATTTTACAGTGTGGTATAAATTATTTTAATGAAACAGGTGATGACCAATCCTATTTAAGCTCATATAAGTACGCTCTTTCTATTGCACCAAATGAAAAAATAAAATCGCGAGCGAAAGACACAATTAAACATTGTGAAAGCGAGAAAGATGCTAAAATCTGCAAATTTTGTAATGTAAATGAAGTTTTAAAATTTACTGAAGGTCTGAGAGTTAAAATGTACAAAATGACTAGTTACAACCAATATAGTTATTTCAAAAACGGAGGTATTGAATTAAAATGCTGTAGCTCATGTAAAAGTAAGAAATCTAATAAAATAATTATTGCCCCTATTGTTGCCTTTATAGTGTATGCAGGGGTAGTCGTTTTAACAAGTGGTATTTTGATTGGAGTTGATTTGATCTTTGCTCAGTTTGGTATCGCGAAATGGTGGTTTCATTTAATGAAGGAACAGTTTTATTTTAAAAACCTATCTGACCATCCGCTAATAAAATCATCTATAAATGAAGGCTATAAATTTGGGATGCCTAAAACGTAAAATATTTAACATATATAAATCATGAAAATTAAAATTTTATCACTACTTGTATTAATTACTGCATTTTCTGCAAGTGCTCAAATTGATTCTTTAACTATTAGTAACTTAGAATCAAAATTAACAAAACAGATTAATCAACAAAAGAAGATTTTTAATGAGAAATTGTCAGAGATTAAAACCTTTCAAGATAGCAATCATAATACGATTTTAAATGAGCTATCAATTTTAACAAAAAGTCACAAAAAAGCACAGTTAAAATTAGATAGTTTAGCACAAGAACAATTGGCGTCAAACCAAAGAGATTTAGAGTTAAAAAAACTAATTTTCTCTTTAGAAAATCAATTGAATAACAAAGTAAATGGATTAAAGACCGAGACAAATCAATTAGGCATCGTTACATCTTCTTTGTCAGAAGGTTTAACGACGGCTAAAAATGATGTTTCTGAAATTGCAGAATCCTCCTCAAAAAATAGCAATTCAATTGATACAGTTAATCAAGCATTAAGTCAGAAGCAACAATATGGCCTTATTTTTATTGGATTGTTTTTAATACTTGTTTTGACTATTTATATCATTCTTACCAAACGGCAAAATACGGACACTAAAAAATTAGCTAAAAAACAACAAGAAATTTTTGAAAAACAAATTCAAGATGGTCAGCAACTAACAGATTGGCTATCTAAACAAACTACTGATAGTCTTGGTAAAAGCACTGGTGGCGAAGTAGATCATTCTTTTGCAAAGCGTGTCGCCGATGAAATTGTGCGAATTACAACCAACCTATCAAGAATGGATGCGACTGTGAAAGGTCATAAACAACTTTCGGCCTCTGTTAGAAAACTAGAACAATCGCTGAATTCGAATAATTATGAGTTGGAGGCTCTTTTAAACAAGCCTTATGATAATGGTATGAATTTACAGGCAAATTTTGTAATAGATGAAAACTTACAAGAAGGAGAAAGTGTCATTACTAGAATTATAAAGCCACAAATAAATTACAAAGGAAAATTAATCCAAGCTGCACAAGTAGAGGTGAGTCAAGGAGAATAAAAAAAAAGACTATGAGTAGAATAAAATATGGAATCGATCTTGGAACTACCAATTCAGCAATCGCTGTAATTGAAAAAGGAGAGAGTGTGATTATTAAAAGTGAAATACAAAAAGATACCATGCCCTCTTGTGTAGGGATTAATAAAAAGAAAAGTATCTCGGTTGGTGAAAGAACTTTTAATCAGTTAAATTCAGAAAAACTTGCAGCTCTTAAGAAAGGTAAAGCAAATTCTTCCAATACGTTTATCGAGTTTAAACGAACCATGGGCTCTGACAAAAAGTACCACTCCTCTTTTATGGAGACTGATTTTTCTTCAGAAGACTTATCTTCTGAAGTGCTTAAGAAATTGAAATCTTTTGTACAAAACGATAGTTTTAAATCTGTGGTAATTACCATTCCGGCGATGTTTAATGACAACCAGAAATCTGCTACCCAAAAATCTGCGGAGCTTGCAGGTTTCTCGCAGGTTGAATTATTACAAGAACCCATTGCAGCAGCCATGGCATACGGGTTGGATGAAAAAGTCAAGGACGGGCAAATCTTAATTTTTGATTTTGGGGGTGGAACCTTTGATGTCTGCTTGGTAAATGTAGAAGACGGCATCATGCAAGTTAAAGACACCGAAGGTGATAACTGGCTTGGGGGTAAGAATTTAGACAATGCCATTGTTGATGAAATTTTAATTTCATATCTAAAGGAAAACTACTCCATTGATAGTTTTTTAGAGGATGAAAATAAAAAAGCGCTCTTAAAAGATGCTCTTAAGGTAAAGGCAGAAGAGATTAAAATTAATTTGTCCTTTTCTAAATCTTTTGATGTTATTTCAAATTTAGGAGAATACCCTGAGGATGATGAAGGTGAAGAAATTGAACTAGATTTTGAGGTGACGCACGATCAAATGATTGCTGTGCTAGGCCCAGTATTTCAGAAAGCAGTCGACATCGCGAAGGAAGTTTTAAGCAGAAATAAACTGTCTGGAGATTCTTTAAATTCTTTGATTTTAGTTGGAGGACCTACCTTCTCTCCCGTCCTAAGAGAATTGTTATCATCTCAAATATGCGCGCCAGACACTTCTGTTGACCCTATGACAGTGGTTGCGCGTGGGGCAGCTATTTATGCTTCTCAGTTTGATGTAGATGAAGCGATTGTTGATGAGGTACGTGACGTTACCAAAGTGCAGTTAGATCTCTCTTATGAGGCTCAAACTGTGGAAACTGAAGAAATGTTAGTAGTTAAACTTAACAAAGAGAAAACTCAAGGCGAAATGCCTACCAAGGTTTTTGTGACTGTTAAGCGGTCTGATGGTGGTTGGGAAAGTAATAAAGCAGAAATAGACGAGACCGGCGATATTGTAGATTTAGTATTACGTGAAGGCAAACCCAATACTTATGAAGTGTTTTTAACCAATGAAACTGGAGATGACCTGCCTTGTGAACCCAAAGAGTTTACAATTATTCAGGGGATAAAAACAGGGAATGCAACTTTGGCGTACAATTACGGAGTTGAGCTATTAGGAGACAATGGTAAAGCTAATTTTTATGCGATACCTGGTCTTGAGAAAGGGCAGACAATGCCTGCGAATGGGGAAAAATCAGGACTAAAAACATTAAAAGACATAAGACCTGGCTCATCAGATGAAATAAAAATATCTATTTATCAGGGAACTATTGAATCAGAAGGAACTAGAGCTAATAACCAAACATGGGTAAGTTCCGTTCTTTTAAATGGTCAAGATATTGGTAAATTATTACCCAAGAACTCTGAAGTTAATTTATTTTTAGAAATCATTAAAGATGGCGTCTATAATTTATCAATTGATATTCCTTATCTTAATGATACCATTGAAAAAACATTTGAACGGCAAGAGCAGAAAGGCGAGGAAGATAGCTGGTTTGCAGAACAATTTAAGAATATAGAAGCCGAAATCGAGGCATTTGAAAATGAAAATGAGGCATTTGATAAGGACCGTTTAGAAAAAATAAAAAGGAATATAAAAGAATCAAAAGACGAATTTGAATCTCGCAAGTCAGATTATGACACTCGAATGAAAGTAAGAGATGATATAAGAAAACAGTATACATCACTTGATAATCTCACCAATGTAAGTGCGTGGCCTATTGCAGAACAAGAACTTAAAACAACATTTTACGAACTTGAAACAAAGGTGACCGAAAGCGATGATACAAATACTAAAACTGCTTTTCAGTCTTTAAAAAAACGTATGGATTCTGTTTTAATATCTCAAGATGTAATCGAAGCAAAAGAGCTTAAAGACCAGATGGGTGTATTATTTATTCAAATATTAGATAATGAACACGGCGTAGAGTTATTTATTTCAATCTTAATGAGTTTTAATGATGATTTTGAATCTCAACCTTGGTCCGATCGTTCTCAAGCACGAACCGTTCTAAATAGTGCAATGAAAGAAGTAATGGCTAATCCAAATAGAGAAAGAGCCCTTAGTTATTGTCAGCAATTATGGCGTTTACTTCCAGACCCAAAAGCTGCAGGTAACAGAGATGATATTTTAGGATAATTTTCTAGTATAAAAAGAAATTCAGATATGGTTACTTTAAAAAATATTCAAATTAAAACAAGCTATAAAATCAAGCATCTTATTGAGGAAACTTCTTTCTGCACAATCTATACAGGAATTGATTTAAACACCTCAAAACTGGTAAACCTAAATATCTATAAAGCTTCCAAAATAGCCCGTGATGATTTGGGAGCGGATGGGAACTTACGAGAATTGAGCTTTTTAAAATTAGGAGTTGAGGGGTTTCCAAAGTTATTGAGCTTTGGCGAATTTACCAATGAAGTAGAAAAATACCGGTATATTGCTACAGAGTTTGTAAGTGGAGAAAGTGTCATGGATCGAATGAAGCGCATTGGCTCTTTGGGAGAGTTTGATGCCATTCGAGTGGGTTTAAAATTAGCTGAAATCGCACATAATTTACACTCTCGAGATCAAGTAGTATTGTTAAATGGCTTGTCTTTAGATAATATTATCTTCGATATGAGTGGAGAGTCAGAGTCTATTAAGTTAAGAAATCTGATTAATATGCGTTATTTTGATGAAGCTTTTAAATTTAAATATCTAGATGGCTTGGGTCTTTCTCATCTTGCACCAGAAGTTTTTAATGACGTTTTTACACCAAAAACAGATTTATATAATATTGCAGCGCTAACATACCAAATGGTTTGTGGTGTGCTGCCTTATCATGATAAAGAATCTCAAGATTTAAAAGCGCCCAAAGATTTAAATTCCTATTTAGAAATTAGAAACCATCCATTAAATTTTTCTGAGGTCTTTGAACCACATCTAAAAAAAGTTTTACAAAAAGCATTACACCAAGATGCAGACCAACGATTTAATACATTAGTTGAGTTTTCAACTTTCTTGAATAGAGAAAAATTATTAAGTGTGTCTAAGACTGCTACTCCAAAAAAGACCTATGTCAAACGTGGAAATGGGTTTGATGATATTGCCGGAATGCAATCTCTAAAAAACCAACTAAGCTCAGAAGTTTTAGACGTTCTGAAACGTCCCGAGCATTTTAAAAAATATGGTGTAACCATTCCTAACGGAATGCTGCTCTATGGCCCCCCGGGATGTGGAAAATCATTTATTGCAGAAAAATTTTGTGAAGAGGCAGGTTTTAATTTTTTTATGATTAAACCTTCAGATTTGAGCTCTATTTATGTGAGTGGAGGAGAAGAAAAAATTGGCCAATTATTTTCAGAAGCAGCTGCAAATGCACCAACTGTTATTTGTTTTGACGAAGTTGATGCGATGATGCCTAAACGTTCTGATGATACAAATCAATCAATCTCTGCTCGTGTCAATGAATTTCTAACTCAGATAAATAAATGTGCTGACCGAGGTATTTTTGTAATAGCAACCACTAATAAACCCAATTTAATTGATGAAGCAATGCTTCGAACAGGACGTTTAGAAATGAAAATATATGTATCGCCTCCAGATGATACAGCACGTGCAGAACTTTTTAAGTTATATCTAAAAAATCGTCATTGTGAAGTTGGTTTAGATTTTAGGGTTTTGGCAAATTTAACCCCTAATATCATTGCAAGTGATGTGGAGTTTATCGTTAATAAAGCGTCTCACAAAGCCGCAATTCAAGATGTAAGAATATCCATGGCAATTTTAACTGATGTTGTTAAAAATTTTAGTCCTTCAATCAATAAGTCAATCATAGATTCTTATGAGAAAGAACATCAATTGTTTTCAAATTCAGAAATAAAAACATCTCCAAAGCCAACAATAGGATTTAAACGAAATTAAAACAGATATAAATCATGGAACTATCAAAATTTAAAGAATTACTACTTAAAGTTGCAGTATGCGCAATTGCTTGCGATGACGATATTGATGAAAGAGAAATTAAAGCACTTCATGAAATTGAAAAAAACTCTCCTTATTTCTCAGCATTAGATTTATCTGAAACACTAGATAAAGCACTTGAAGCATGTTCTAAAGAATTACATACATTTAAAAAAAATGTATTTGACTTGCTGGAAGCGAATACATTAAATGTTGTTCAAGAACTTACTATTCTAGAAATATCACTGCGAATTATTGCTGCTGATGAGATAGAGGAAGAGAAAGAAAAGGCTTTTGTAAATGATCTTAGAACACACTTAGAACTTGACGATTTTTTAATAGAACAACGCTTTGGAGACATCCCGTATTTAAAACCTAAAAAATCAGAATTTAAAAGTAATAAATCAGATGACTTAGGTTCAATAACTCAAAGCTCAAAATAAAATATAAATCACTATGGGACTATTTGATATTTTTAAGAAGAAAACACATGCCGAAAAGATCAGTATAAAATTCAGAAAACTAAGGGATAAATCTATTATAAATGAATCTAAGAGTATGATGCATGCGATGATACTTTCCAGCCCACATGATAATTCATTTTTGGATGAGAACCCCTCAGGTGAAGGTTCATTTGGTTTAGTGAAATCCAATCCAATTCCTGTATATGGGATTGATAATATTCCAGCTTATATCGATAAACTAAGATACAAATACACATCTAAATCTGGTACTGATACATTTAACCACCTAGACTATCAAAGAACAATCGATCAAGACACCTCTGAAATTGGATCACAAAAACCAACGTCTGATCCTGTAGCGTCAAGTGTTTCATCTCCTAATATTAATGGACATATAGACGTTTATAATCTATTTTCTATTGGAGGTAAAAAAATAGCAAAAATATACATCAACAGCTACTCTCTTAAAACCTCAAATAAAATCCCTGAAGGATTTATTCATAGAGACGAAACCCCACCTGAAAGAGATTCCAAAGCACTTATGGAATTAATGAAACAAATGAATTAAACAAACAATAACTTATGAAACATCACTTTGAAACTTTAGGCCTTCAAGAAGGCGCTTCACAACAAGCAATTCAAGAAGCGTGTGATAGACTTAGCAGGGAATTAAATCCTTCAAAAAATGACAATCAAGAGTTTTTTATAGAAGAATATGAAAAAGTTCAGGAGGCTTACAAAGCTCTCTACCAAAGTTCTATTCTAAAAAATAGTGACTCTTCTGGTAGTTCTTTGAGTTCGAAAAAACTAGAAGACTCCTCTTCCTCTTCAAAAAACGCTGGGTCTTTTACAGTCACCATCTCTCCAGAAAAAATTGAAGAACTAAAAAATAAGGCTCAGGAATCTAAGGAACAACCTTATGTAAAACCTTCCATGTTTCGAAACTCATTTTCTTTTGAAGGTAGAATTAGAAGACTTGAATATGGATTAAGTTTTATTATCTATTACATTTGGATAATTTTTTCATCTTTTGTGGCCATTTCCATTAATGCAGACAACTTTGAAGGTATTTATTATATATGTGTAATTCCAGGTTTTTATTTTTGGATTGCCCAAGGAGCCAAACGTTGTCATGACAGAGGCAACTCTGGCTGGTATCAACTTATACCCTTATATACCTTGTGGATGTTGTTTGGAGAGGGTGACATTGGTAATACTAATTATGGGGCTAACCCAAAAGGAATCAATAAAATCAATTAAAAACCCATGAAGGAATATTTTGAAACACTAAACCTAAAAGAAGGCGCCTCGAAAGAAGCAATTCAAGAAGCGTATGATAGACTTAGCGGGGAATTAAATCCGTCAAACAACGACAATCAAGAATTTTTTATAGAAGAATATGAAAAGGTTCAAGAGGCATATGAGGCATTGTACAATTCTTCTATTCTGGCAACAGAAAAAGGTGCTAAAAAAAATATTTCTGACACTAAGGCTCCTGATGTAAAAAAACAAAACGGAAAGACTCTCCAATTTCAAAAGAAATCTTCAAAACGCGACTTCGTTTTTGGGGGATTTCTCTTTTTTATTACTATAGGAATTTGGGGGGTATTTTTACAAAACATGGTTTTTTTTGTACCTAGTGACGATTACACCCAAAAAGTTAGAGTTATCAATACAGTTGATACCTATAGTAATGGAGGAAGTTTAAATGTTTCGGGGAGTGTGGATGTTTCAGGAAGTGTTGAAGTTGACAATACAGTTTCGGTTTCTATAGATGAAGTTCTTAGTTCAGATGGTAGAAAATATTATTATAAGAATAATTAATAGATGAACTATCACTACAAAACACTCGGTCTTAAAGAAAGTGCCTCGCAAGAAGAAATACAAAACGCATACGAGCTTTTGTCTAAAGAATTAGACCCTAAAAACAACGACAATCAAGAATTTTTTAAAGAGGAATACAAAAAGGTTCAAGAGGCTTATAAAGCTTTGAGTAATTCTTCTATTTTGGCAACAGAAAATGGGGCTGCACTAAATACTTCTACAAGCAACTATGATTTAAAGACTCCTAATGACTCTGTAGAAAATAAAAAGAAGAAGAATATGTTTACTTATATTTTTAACAGAAAAAGAAATATTTTAACATTTGTTGTATTGGTATTTATTTTAAAGCTTGTTCTTCATTTTTTTCTTTTCTCAGAAATAGAAGAGAAGGTTAATTACGATAAAAAAATATACACTAATATAGGTTTTCTTGATTATTATGTTTATAGTAATGACTCATTAGTTAAAAATACCTCGACATATCCATCGTCTGACAATAGAACATATTACCGTCAAAAAGGAACAGGTAAAGTTTTCCCTTTTATAGAGGTAATAACGTTTGCTGACGAGGCTAATTATCCTGGTACTTTAGAAGAATACCTTGTAGAAGCAAGACTTTCCCTCACTACAAACGCAGCTGGATATTTCACCAAAAAGGGTGAGCAATATGTATTTGAACCTGGAGTATGCAAAGCTTGTAAACCAAGATTATTTTATTATCCAAAAGAAATACACACTCAAAGTTTTAAAGTCCATCTTCAAAAGATCTTTTCAAATAAACCTTACATCTTTTTAATAGCTATCTGCATACTACTGTTTTTGGTAATTTTATTTAATGATAAAATAAAAGCCAGGTAATAGTTATAATTTTAAATAAAAATAATGAAGAAACATTATCAAACTTTAGGTCTTAAAGAAAGTGCCTCGCAAGAAGAAATTAAAACTGCTTATGATAAATTATCTAAAGAGCTAAATCCTTCAAACAACGACAATCAAGAGTTTTTTAAAGAGGAATATGAAAAAGTCCAAAAGGCTTACAAAGCTCTTTACAATAGTTCTATTTTGGCAACAGAAAAAGGTGCAAAAAGTCACAAAAATAAAATTATAGAACCAGAAGATATGGTTCCTAAGAGTTTAGCCAAATTATTAAATAATTCTTTAGAAAAAAGACACAATAAGTTACGCATAAAGCAAAATATTACCATCTTATTTTTAATTTTTTCTATTGGTTTCAATGTATTCACATACATTAAAGTTCAAGGCGATAATAATGCTATTTCTGTCAGTAAATCATATATGAATCAAGCCGAAGATTATAGTGAAGAGGCAAGAAGATTTAAAAATCAGGCAGAGGAATACATGGAGGAAACTTCAAGTTACATGTCTGTAGCAGAAGAACATAGTGATAATTCATATTATTACATGAATCGTGCAGAAGAACATAGTAATAATGCATATTATTATTCTAATCAATAAAAGAACTATATGATTAATTACTACAAAATTTTAGGCTTAGAAAATGGAGCATCATTATCAGATATTGAAGCTTCATACAATAAATTATCAAAAGAGCTCGATCCAGCTAACAATGATAATCTTGAGTTTTTTGTTGAAGAGTTTGCCTTGTTACAAGAGGCCTATAAAGCACTAACAGGAAAAGAACCAGAAGAGCAAAAAGAAGCTGATATAAATACCTCTGATATTTCAGATGTATTTGAAGATTCTGATTCTTTAGTTAGTATTCTTAAAAAATTTAGAGCCTCTGAAGATGCTAAAAAGTTAGAGATTATTAAATCTTTGGAGGCTTTTAAAAGCAATAATGAAACCTATCAACAGGCTCTGTCAATGCTCTACAAAAAAGAAGATATTAAGCACCTTGAGTCTGCTGCAGAAAATACCAAATCAACAAATTTAAAAGTACCTAAAGAGTCCTTATCTTCCCAAAATTCAAACGATACAACTCCAAAAAAGAAGAAAGATTCTTCCAAAAAATCAAATAAAACGCTATTGTTTATTTTAGCCTTTGGCATCCTTTTTTTTGGAGCTCCTTATATTTATTTTCTCACAAAGGTTTCTACGTTTAAAAATGAAATTCCTCGATTAGTTGATGAAACAGAATACAATCAAAACAGTTCAAGAAAAATATGGGAGGCAAAATTTCTTGAAAATCACCCAGAAATTGTAGCAAAACATATTATCGTGGGTGCAAAAGATAAAGGATTTAACTTTAAGGAGTCTGATAGAAAATACACCAAAGATTCGCTTATTAACTTTTTTATCTACTCCAAGACTATTCCTGTTGTACTGTATAAGCCAGATTTTTTTCAATGTGTATATTATAATGCCGTAAATTCAGATAATTTCTGGAATCATTATATCGTAGGTCTAGGTAAAGGAAAGCGCAATGGTAAACCGCTTCCTCCCTATCTTGAAATGCTAAAGAAGACAAAGAAAAAGCACCGAGTTTCCGACAAAGAATTTGAGGAGTTCATACAAATGGTTGGGGGGCTAAAAGCTTTTCAGCAGGAGAAACCTTCAAGTATAGATGATAAATGTAAAAAATGTATAGAAAACTATCAGACTGCTTTTGAAACCAATACCGTTGCAATAGTCGATTTTTATGCCTTTGTTGACCAATATTTAGGTGCTAAAAAACGAATAGGTAAATATAATAGAGGAATCTTAGAGAAATACAATTCAAAATATAAAATACAGACTGCTGGAATGAATAGTAGTATGCGTTCTAAATTAAAACTAAAGATAAAAGAAAAACCCTTGCTTACAAGCAATGAGGTAATCGAAGTGTTTTCTGGTTTTAAAGAGGGTCTTGGAGATATTTCATACTCATTCAACCAATCTGAAGAAGACTTAACCCCGTTAAAAGGGTATGTAAATGAAATTTATGCTTCCTATTATGCTTCAAACTCATTATACAATGGTGCAACACCCTATAAATATTGTTATGGAGCTAGTAATAATGGATATCCTTCTAAAGTTAATATAAAAAGTGGAAATTCAGATGTTATTGTAACTATAAAAAAACAAGGAAAAGTATACCGACACGCATATATTAAGGCATATAGCAATTATACTTTTAAAGTAGCAGACGGCAGCTACAATGTTTATTTTTATTACGGAAAAGGATGGAATCCAAAAAAATTCATGAAAAACACAAATTGTGGGCGTCTGGTGGGCGGCTTTGTCTCAAATGTAAGTGTTGGCAAAGACATGTACTTATCATTAAATAATCAATACATGACCTATACTCTAACCTCGGTGAAAAATGGGAATTTCTCCCCAAAAACAAGTTCTATAAATGAAGCATTTTAAGTTTATTTTATTTTTCTTGATTTTTAGCCCATTAATGCTTGCTCAAGAATGTGTCTCCGGTGATTGTGAAAATGGTTTTGGTACAACAAAAACAAAAACATTCACATATAAAGGAAACTTTAAAGAAGGCCGTATGCAAGGAAAGGGTGAGTACATATGGAAAGATGGCGGAAGTTATATAGGAGATTTTAGAGAGGGTTTTTTTGAAGGTATAGGTGTAAGGACTTATGAGAGTGGTAATGTCTATAAAGGTCATTTTAAATATGATAAACCACATGGAGCAGGCACTATGACGTATACAAATGGGAGTATTTATAAAGGGTTATGGCAATTTGGATACAAACATGGTGAGGGACTTAATAAAGATAATAAAGGATATTCATATGAGGGAACTTATAAATTTGGAAACGCAGACGGATTTGGAAAATCAAAATGGAAGAGTGGCAGTGTCTATGCGGGTAGCTTTAAAAAAGGGTATAGAGATGGCTTTGGAAGCTATACATGGGCCTCTGGAGAAACCTTTGAAGGGAGTTGGAAATTAGGTAAAAAACATGGGGTTGGAATTAGTAGAAATAAAAGCTTACGTATTCTCAAAAAAGGTATTTGGTTTGAGGAAGAACACACATCAACTAAAGCGGGTTGTCTAGCAGAAAATAAAGAATGCCTTCCTGATCGAATCTGTTGTAAAATTGCTAATGAAAATAGTGAGATATATTATACAATAAACTCCGTTTACAAGGTGGCTCCCTTAAAAGAAACCTCATTTTTAAATGTTTACAGTGAGGCAAAAAAACGCTTTTTCTATGATGAAAAATGGAGGTTAACCAGTGAAAATAAATCTAAATATTATAGAGAATACGCAAAATTAGATTCATTAAATATGACATATAAAGTAAAGGCTTATTACACCTCTAATGATCAATTACAATGGGATGGAAATATTAGAAATAACAACCCTACTGCCTCTAATTGTAACACCGCTAAATGTGAAGGAAAGACAACATGGTATAAAGAAGATGGTTCCCTGAGTTCAGAATCACATTATTTAGAAGGCAGAGAAAACGGAAAATCAATTCTCTATTTAAAAAATGGTAAAACATTTGTAATGAATTACGACAGAGGAAAATATATAAAAAAAGATTAGATGAAAAAACATTATCAAACCCTTGGCCTTAATGAAGGCGCCTCGCAAAAAGAAATACAAACTGCTTACGATCGTTTGTCTAAAGAATTAGACCCTAAAAATAACGATAATCAAGAATTTTTTATTGAAGAATATAAAAAAGTACAGGAGGCTTATAAAGCTTTGAGTAATTCTTCTATTTTGGCAACAGAAGGCGGAGCTCATAAAAATGATCTAGACCAGCTAACTCCATCAAAAAAGATGGATATACCACCTCAAGCTTCAAAGAATAGGTTTACTTTTTTGATAAATAGAAAAAGGAACATCATAACCTTTATAGTATTAGTTATAATTTTAAAATTTGTTCTTCATTTTTCATTATTTCCAGAAACAGAGCAGATTGTTAATATTGACAAAAAGGTATATATTTCAAAGAGAGATGCCTTATTAACCCGCAGAAGTAACTCATATAAAATAAACGGCAGTAAATATGAATTTAAGGATTTAATATATAATAAAGAAGGTAGACATTTTTATTACCCTAAAGAGCTAAAAAGTCTTAGCTATAAAACCCACTTACAGCAAATATTTAGAGACAAATTATATCTTTTCTTTATTTCAATTTTAACACTATCCTTAGTAGTGTTTCTTTTTAACGATAAAATAAAAGCTAGATGATGAGTGAGCAACACAAAACACTAGGTCTTCAAGAAGGCGCTTCTCAAGAAGAAATACAAACTGCTTACGATCGTTTGTCTAAAGAATTAGACCCTAAAAATAACGATAATCAAGAGTTTTTTGTTGAAGAGTATAAAAAAGTACAGGATGCCTATCAAGCTTTGAGTAATTCTTCGATTTTAGCAACAGAGAAAGGGGCTAAAAGTACAAAAAACATCGATTCTATTAAGCCAATACCCCCCAAGGAAAATAGCTCAAAAACTTATAAGAAGAGAAAAAAAACACCTAAATGGTTTCTTGTATTTCTTGTAATTCTTGTAACGATAATTGGAATTGTTGCGTATACTTTATTACAACCTGAAAAGTTTTTAAAAAAGGATACTATAGTTGTGGTTGGTGTGACTAAAAACAAGCGAGATTTAAAACCTATTACTGGTGTTGTTAAAGGATATGGGGCTTACGAGGAAGGACTTAAAACAGGATTTCACAATCAATGGAACACAAAAGGACAGAAAATTGCCCAAGGAAAATACATAAACGGTAAAAAACAAGGACTCTGGCAGTATTACTATGATAATGGTCAACTAAAAAAAGAAGTACATTACGATGCCGACCTAAAAGAAGGGTCTTTTCAATTTTGGAATACAAAAACGGTACTTATTGCGGAACGCAATTATAGTTCGGATACGCTAACAGGATTGAATAAATCTTGGCTAGACAATGGCCAATTAAGGCAATTATCTGATTATGATACTGATTTTACGCAGGTTTTTAATGAAGAAGGAAATTTAAGCTATGAAGGTTCTTTTATAAAAGTCGCTTCAGAGTGGTCCTCAAAAACCTACCAAAATACACGAAGTTCTTTGTCAACAGGACCCCTAGAACCAAATGTAAAATGGCGATATAAAACAGGAGATGGTGTAACGAGCAGCCCATCCGTTTCAGGCGGATTGGTCTTTGTAGGGTCTAAGGACGATTATATCTATGCGCTAGACCAGTATACGGGAGAACTCAAATGGAAGTATAAAACAGGAGCTGGTGTATATAGTAGTCCATCCGTTTCAGGCGGGTTGATCTTTGTAGGGTCTTTTGACAACTATATCTATGCGCTAGACCAATATACAGGAGAACTCAAATGGCGATATAAAACAGGAGACACTGTAACGAGCAGTCCATCCGTTTCAGGCGGGTTGGTCTTTGTAGGGTCTTTTGACAACTATATCTATGCGCTAGATCAATATACAGGTAAACTCAAATGGCGTTATAATACTGGAGGTGGTGTATGGAGCAGTCCTTCCGTTTCAGACGGATTGGTCTTTGTACAGCCTGATTATTCTGTTGTGAATGAAAACTATATCTATGCGCTAGACCAATATACAGGAACACTCAAATGGCGGTATAAAACAGAATTCGTTCCTGAACCCCAAAGGAGCAGTCCATCCGTTTCAGGCGGGTTGGTCTTTGTAGGGTCTTTTGACAACTATATCTATGCGCTAGACCAATATACAGGAGAACTCAAATGGCGATATAAAACAGGATATGGTGTAAGGAGCAGTCCTTCCGTTTCAGACGGATTGGTCTTTGTAGGGGATTATGACGATTATATTTATGCGCTAGACCAATATACAGGAGAACTCAAATGGCGATATAAAACAGGACACAATGTAACGAGCAGTCCATCCGTTTCAGGCGGGTTGGTCTTTGTAGGGTCTTTTGACAACTATATCTATGCGCTAGACCAGTATACGGGAGAACTCCAATGGCGTTATAAAACAGGAGATGGTGTATTGAGCAGTCCATCCGTTTCAGGCGGGTTGGTCTTTGTAGGGTCTCATGACAATTATATCTATGCTTTTGGAGATTAATATAATGGAAACTAAAAATAGGGTAAAATACCACAGTTACAGGGCAGCTTATTCCAGAATGAATTTAGCTATGAAAAAAGGGTTTTATTTAGAAGCAATTGCCATACAAGAAAGTATTATTTCTGATCGTTTGCTAAGTTTTGCTATCAGGAGTAAACAGTTGGTTGTATCTCATGAAAGACTGTATACAATATCTTTTTCAAAACTAATTAAAATTGCAGCACCTCATTTTGAAAACGAAAAATTAGTTGATGATTTAGGCGTTTTTAGGTTAGAGAGAAACAACTGTCTTCATGGTTTTGTAAAATCATTTCCAGGCAAACCTACTATAGTCGTAACTGATTTTATGGCTTTGGTCATACAAACAGCGAAAGCAGGAAAAAAATTAACATGAGAAATAGACAGCTGGCATAAAAAAATGAAAAGAAATGGATTTAGAATTGAAATAAACAAATAGCAGGCAGTATTTTTAAATTTAAAAAGGAATTTGACCCTAATTATCATTTATTATTATGAAAAAACACTACAAAACCCTTGGACTTCTAGAAAGTGCTTCTCAAGAAGAAATACAAACTGCTTACGAGCGTTTGTCTAAAGAATTAGACCCTAAAAATAACAACGACCAAGAATTTTTTGTTGAAGAATATCAAAAAGTTCAAGAAGCCTATAAAGCTTTGAGTAATTCTTCTATTTTAGCTACAGAGAAGGGGGCACGAATTGGTACATCAGATAAAAAGAGCTTTTCAACAAAAAAAACAAAAATAATCTCACCGGTGAAGCCAACAACTAAAAACACCTCTTTAACAAAAAAAATACTTGCAGGTGTAGCTATTATGGCTCTAATTATTTTTGGTGTTACCTATACTGTATCTAAAGCCTCGTCACCCCCAAATCCAGTCTATTTAGATGCGAATGGAATAACAATTAAAGCGCACAAATGGGCAAAAATTGGAGACCAAGGAACTATAGATGATGTTTTATACACTATAGTAGACAAAGACAGCTTGTTAGTGATGATAGAAAAAGGATATTTTGTAAATAGAGTTTGCACTTCTTTGATGACAGATATGAGTAGATTATTTCACAAAAGGACAGCTTTTAACCAAGACATTAGTAACTGGGATGTAAGCAACGTAAATAACATGAATTCTATGTTTCAAGATGCTGAATCATTTAACCAACCCGTTGGTGATTGGGATGTAAGCAATGTGACAAGAATGGAATTTATGTTCTCTGGAGCATATTCTTTTAACCAACCTATTGGAACTTGGGATGTATCAAAGGTAAATAATATGACGGCTATGTTTTCTTGTGGGATAAAAAAAAATATGTATAATAATTTAAATTTGGTATACACAACTAACTACAATTTTAACCAACCTATTGGTGGTTGGGATATAAGTAATGTGAAAATTATGGATTTAATGTTTGCAGATGCATCGTCTTTTAACCAAGATCTTAGTTCATGGAATGTCAGTAATGTAACAACAATGGATGGTATGTTTTATGGTGCATCTTCTTTCAATCAATCACTTGATTCTTGGGGTACGAGTAAAAAATATACATATTATTATTCCGATCATTATACAAAATATGGATTTTCTGAAAATACCCCAAATTGGACGCTGCCAAAACCAATGTTTAAAAAATAGACTGTAATGAAAAACATAACTAATCTAGACATCAAACGTCAGCGTGTTGGGCTTACAAAAGAGCTCTCTGCATTTGCTGTTGTTGGGGTGTATAAAAAAGCCTCAATGAAAACTAAATTAGAACTCATTGGGTTAGTGGAGGTTTTAAAACATACAGAGAAAAATTACCATGAAGCACTTGACCTAATTTTTAAACTGGAAAAAGTAAAAGATGTAAGCGGTATTATTTCAAAGCTTTCCAAACAAAAATTAGATGCAAAAGTTTTATCGGATTTAGAACGCTTGGCAATGGCACCAAAACCAACTCCAAAGACAAACAAAAAAGATATTCCTAAAATAGAAGAACCCTCCTATTATCAAAAGCATAAAAAAAATATTTTATTGATGTCTGGGTTTTTAGGAATTTTAATGCTATTTTTTATCATAAAACCATCTAAAATTAATAAACCAGATGTAACCATTGTAAAAGCAAAACAAGAAACTTTCATTCGACTGACCCCAAGAAACGGTCATAAATATATTTACACTAGTATAAATGGCATTTCCACAACATTTATGTTAGATACAGGAGCCTCTATCTCTACTATTTCTGAATCGTATTTAAATAAACACATCCGTTCTGAATTTATAAATAGGAGTTCTAATTTTATAAGAAAGGGTATCTATTTTATTGCAAATGGTGAAAGCGTGGTTGCTGAGGTTTGGCAATTGCCATCTATGAGATTAGGTTCTAAAACAATTTATAATATTGAGGTAGCAGTAATGCCTGGAATAGATGATAATGGATTTCTTTTAGGAATGTCTACCATTAACAAGCTAGGAAATCCTAAAATTGACCTGGCTAATAACAAAATTATTATTAATTAAAGAAATTCTTATTCTTAGCAATAATCCTGCAGCCATAAACAACGTAAACCAAATTATATAGGCATAAATTTCTAAAGGGACTCCCCGCTTCTGTGATTATGAAATTCTCTGGTCATAGCAGCGAACGCTCGTTTCTTAAATATTTAAAATTAGATGCGGAAGTAGTTGCCAAAAAATACAAAGCGTTTTTTTAAGTAATTACTATTTTGGAAAGGAATTAAATGCATTAGCACAAGTATAATTTATTATTTCTTCCAAGTACCACCATATTTATAAGCACTGTTATTGGATTTAACTTTAAGCAAGCACTCTTCGCATACAAACACCCATTCTTTAGGGTTTTTGTATTGCACTCTATACATGGTAGAAAAATCTATTTTACACACCTCACAAAGCTTCATCCGTTGTTTCATAAATTAGCAATTTTAAAACCTTTAAAAAAACCAATACTAAAATCTACTAACCATTTTAGAAGTAAAAATCCAAACCAAAAAATAGAAATGGCAATATGCCAAAAAATTTTAATACAATTTATACATAAAATAACCAGCATATACAGCAACTGAAGCGTTGCTGCATTTTTCCCTCTAACTTGTATACCACCTAACTTAAAACTCGAATAATTGGGTTTAAAAAAGTTGTAAGCCCCTCTCTTGTTTTTTATGGATGAAGAAACACCAGTTTTTGAAACATTAAAATTAAAAGGACCACTATTGTATCTTCCAATAAATTGAAAATTTCCGTTTTGAAACCCCATTCGAGCACCCTTAAATAGTCTTTTATGTATACGGATACCATGTTTTGTGTTTAGGGTTGCTCCAACCCCATCTTTCTTAAATGTTTTAGTTACAGCAACGCCACCAGTTCTCGAAACGCGAACATTCTTTCCGATATATTCTAGTCTTTTTTGTGGTTTTTTCTGTTCTTCTGAATTCCGATTCGACATTGAATACATTTAATGAATTAAAATAAGTGGAGTTTAAAGGCTATGCTTATTTTTTTTTTAATTTATTGATAGTTAAATTTAAAAAAAAGATTCCACAAACAAAAAATTATTCTTGGGGATAATCCTGCAGCCATAAACAACAAAAAACCAAATTATATGTCCACAAGATTGTCTTTTCTTATTTATGCTTAAATTTAATGGATTGTAAACTTAAGCCGTACGTAATTAATTAATTGCTTTATTGTTTTATTTATTTTACTTTTAACAAAAAAAACTTGTTATATCTTTCTAAAAAACCATTTTGAGTAATTGGTATATCCTCTAATTCAGGTCAAAAAATAACATAAAAGAACCTTTCAAAACTCAAAATCCTCTCTTGAATCAGAAAGAGCTCAGAGTTTAATTATTCGGAAAAGACTTAGTATTTACAAAACTAATACGAAGTGCTTTAGATAATATATGTAAAACAGTATAAATTATAATAGAATAAAAACGATATGACAAAAATAAAATACACAGAAGAGCACGTAAAATTTATTCTAGAAAATTATATAAAAAATGAAGATAGTTGTGTCATAAAAACAGGGCATTCCTTGGGCAGTATCAAGTTAATGTTACAAAATATAGCTGCAACCTATGGTTTAGTAAACTTTGGAACAGGCAACCCTATGTATACACAAATTGCTGATGAATATCGAGAGAGAAACAAAGTATTTGGTGAAAAGATGACAAAAAAATCATTTTGTATGCGGTTTGGCGTTATAAAAAACTAATGACTTAGTGTTAAACTGACAAGTCTAATAACGATTGCTTTATCTGTTTAGATATAAATTATCATTAACTGAGTCATAGACATTTTATTTATGAAAAAAAATAACAAACTAAATAATTTATACATCAAAAGAAATTATGGAAAATTTTAACAACCAGTTATTAAATGATACTTGGGCTGCCAAGTTAGACCTAAAAGAAATGGTAACATCTTTCGGTGCTCATTTAAAAGAAAGTGAAAAAGATGCAATAATCTATTTCTTACTACACTTCGTGTTGTATTCGAAAAACAGCAACCAAGCAATTACAAAATATCATCATATTGCTTCTCTTCTTAATTATGACACAAATAGGATAGAGTTTAATGAGGATACCTCTGTATCAGATAAGTTCATATCAAAAGGTGATGCTTTAAATTGGTTGTTAAATATAGATGAAGACTCCAAAGAAACATTTGTGGTGTTAGTTAAAATGATCATCACCTCTAACCTTCATTATTCTATTGAAGAACAAATTTATTTTAATGATCTAGTTATTAAGGCGGAATTACCTGAGATGTTTGGAAATGAGAAAATCCAGACGAACCATGATTGGCTTCTTTCATATTGTGATACTGATAAAGACGGTATTTTAAAAGATGTTATTGATAAAATGAAAAATGATTTTGTGAATATTTTTGAACTAAATCAAAAAATAAACAATGAGAAAAATCTAAAAACACAAGAAATACTATTTAAATCAGCTATTAAGAAGTACCCAGAGGGATGGAGTTTACAAAACAATTATTGTAACAATTTATATAATCAAAAGAATTTTTTAGAAGGAATAAAAATTAGTCAGAAATTGATTAACAAGAATCCCAAAGAACCTATGTATTATGATACATGTGCAATGGGCTATTATCATATAGAAGATTATAATAAAGCACTTGAATTGATGAATAAAGGAATTGAACTTGACCTTAAAGGAGAATATTGTTATCTCCCTGAGCATTATTACAATAGGGGAAATGTTCTGATAAAAATGAATAAAATAAAAGATGCTAAGAAAGATTTTAAAGCAGCATTAAATTTTAATATTCCATATTTAAAACAATATGACGCTGCTGAGGGTGGTTTTAGGGTAAGAAAAGATATACCTCCCCATGTAATAGCTGCTTTTAAAAAAGAAATGAAAAAAATGATTACAGATGTTCTAAAACAACTATAACATATCATAATTATAAATTAGTAAAGTACAAACAAAAAATACTATGAAAAAATTACTTTTTATACCTATGCTATTTTATCCTTAAAAGGGTCTTCGCAAGTAAATCCTGAATGGACTAATTCTGAAATTAAGCAAGCTGATGCGGCAAGAAGTATTGACAATATTTCTAATTTTGAGAAAGATGTAATACTATACCACAATCTTGTAAGGCTATATCCCCAAAAATATTTACGAGTTGAAATATTAAATTTCACCCAAGATTTACAAACTAAGGATAAACTGAAATTTGATTTTACATGGAGTCCTCAGAATATTAATTCTAAATATTTTAAATCTTTAATAAAAAGATTATCAAAACAGAAGCCTTTGCCTAAAATAGTTTTTGATAATAAACTTAATTTATCTGCTAAATGTCTTGCTGAAGAACAAAGTAAAAATGGTACAATCGGGCATAAAAGAAATAAATGTCAAAACTTAAATTGTTATGAAAACTGTGGTTACGGACAATATAATGGTAAAGATTCAGTTAATCAATTATTAATTGATGAGGATACTCCGAGTTTAGGTCATAGAAAGACTATTCTTCAACCTTTAATTACTAAACTTGGTGTAGGTGTCTCTTTTCATCCTAAATATGAAACTGTAATAGTTATTGACTATCTTTAATAAATCATTTAAAAAGTAAAGTTTCTGCAAGAAATAATTAATGAAAGATCTTTCGTGAATTAACCCATTGTCTTGAGGTTCTAAATATTTAATGTATTTTTACAGTGTATCAGGAACGCAAAAACTGCGTACCAACCGAGCATAAAAGCAACGGTGGTTTAGAATACGGGCGGTTCAGTCAAAAAAAATGAACAATCTATCTATTTTATTATTCCGATGCATAATTTAAATAATATGTATTATGAAAACTGTATTTACAACACAAGAAGGCGTTAAAATGAATTCTCAATTAGATTTTGGGAACACTGCAAAAATTAAAAATGAATTTCAATTTTTAATGACTACTTATGAAACTATTTTTGATGAGGAGTTTGATTATTTTTATAGAATTACCGATGATAATTATTTTCAGCTTGCCTTTTCTTACCACAATAGTGAATTAGAAATAAACGTCCAATACAAATTACAATTTGACACAAAAAAAGAAGATACTATTTATGCTGTTCATCAATTAATTGAAGCAAACCATCTGTTTATTGGATATCCTACTTTAAAAGACAGTGACATTTTTACGCAACAAGAATTTGATAAAATCATTTCTGATATTAAGGTTCCTAAAACCATTGAAAAAGAAAAAGCAAAACAAAAAACTACACCATTAATTTCTTTTTTAGAACAACAACAATTACATCCAAAACCAACAGGTTTTAATGAAGATAGTTGGACTGCAAGTTGTCCTTCTGGAGGAAATCATTTTATAATGGTAACAACTTTAAAGGATGAGTGGGGTTGTGGTTATTGTAGAAAAAAGGGAACGATATTAGATTTAAAAAAATGGGTAAAAGAACTTGAATAATTAATGAAACTTGACGGATTTGAGTAATATCCTTTTTAATCCCACCAAAGACTTTGATTCTCTTTGAATTCTGTCCTGTAATTTGAAATTTTTTTTGTCTAAACTACTTTTTAAGGAATTCAATTTAATCTTTTAATACTTCAAATGGCCAGGTATAATGGCTCGATGCAAATGAACGCTTTCCAATGGGGTTTATTATTTTTGCTCTTATTCTAAATTTTGTTCCTAAAGGGAAATCTGTTGATAACTCTTTAGAGCATTGAACAAACATTGTTTCTAGATATGGTTCCTGATTTGGCAAGGGTCTAATATGGATCGGACCATGTTTTCCTTTCTCATTTGTTAAAACGCTTTGCACTATTATATATTCGTATTCCATAGTATATTTATTTCTGATAATAATTACTAGCCTAATATATCTAAACTTACTTGTTCACCTTTATGAAGCTTATTTCTATACCCAATATTTTTGGCTATTGCTTCTGTAAATTGTAACTCTATTATTTACCAGGTTAATTGCTTGGTTTCAAAAATATCTTCTAAAAACTTCGTTCCTTTTTGCCCTAGACTGCTTGTTACTGCCATATAGAAAGATGCTCTAGATAAGCCTACATATAGGTTTTTTAAAACCATTTCTTCTGTTGCAGAATTATCATTAATTTTATGAATATTATGAAAAAAAGCAGCCTCAAACTCCATCCCTTTAATATACTTTATTGAAAATACTCTTACTGTATTAGTGTCACCTAAGACTTGGCCTTTATTACTTGCCTTTACTTTTATACCAATGTCTGCTAGTTCATCCATATCGCCTAACTCTTTCGTAAACTCTTCAATATTGTTTTCATCAGGAAGAAAAATTGCTATGGAAGGAATTGACTTACCATAAGATTTATAAATTTCAAGTATGCGCTCACTAATCCATTCTATTTTATCATACTCATCATCACTTTGAAATAAGAGTGGTTTGGGCTCTTTTTTATCTTTCTCCATAACACTTACATATTCAGCATTTGAACCTGTAGCTTTATTATAAATACTTGTAGCTACTTCTAATAAAGTTGGACTTTGCCTATAGGATCTTTTTAATTGTTTTTCTTCGAATGTTTTTATAAAAGGTTTTAATTCATTCCAACCTCTAATACCTACATCAGTTAAACGCTGCATTATATCGCCAGAGTATGTTACTGATGAAATATCTATATCTGATAAGCTGTGAATGGCTAATAAATCAATAATATGAAAGTCTGTTGCTTCATCTACCCCAATAACAGGAACAGAAAACTCATTAAAAGCGTCAAAATATGGATGGTTTATTTTTTTTGCTTTTGATCTAGAAGCTTTATAACTAGATTGAATAATTTGGTTTATAAAATATAACAGCAAAGATTGTTCATTTGGATGGATTCTTTTATTTTTCTCTTTTTCTTTATTAATGATATGTTCTAGAATTTTATAATCCCATTTATTTTTACGTTCAATTAATTCATTTTTTCTAAAAGCTTTGTATATTTTAGGAATTTCTGAAATAATATTAGTATTAACCCCTCTAACAGTACTTGCAAAATATTTATTAAAATATGCTAATTGCCCAATATTTTCAAAATCGTCTACATTTTCAATGGAAATACTAGGTTTTATAACATTATTAAACTCACGATATTTTTTACTTAAATTTACTTTTTTATCAAACTTCATTAATGCCTTATTTTTCAGGATGATTTTAATTTTACCAAATAAATAAGCCTTTATATCGCTATCACTTTCTTCTAAATCATCATCATCATCATCATCATCATCATTATTTTCGTCTTCTCCATTAGATGATTCTTTTATCCATTGTTCTGCAAAAACAATGGTATCATTTAATATCTCCTCATTATCGTAAATATCATTTAAAATTTTAGCAGCTGATTTTTTAATTATAATATTATAATCTGATGATAGTTGCTTTACTTCATCACTAAAAACCTCTTGAAGATTAAAATAAAGTTTAAATAAGCCAACAATGGTGTATTCCTTTTCTTGGCGATTAATATAGTTTTTAATAGATTCACCCTTATTTTTCCATTTAAAATTAATTGTTTCAATCTGACTAATAGCCTCTAGTTTTTCATTTAAAGTTTTTATGAAATAATTTTCAAAATCTGTTAAAATCTGTTTTAATTGCTTGCCCTTGTGTGGTAACAAATTTTTGTTTTCAAACTTACGTAATACTAAAAAGGGATTTTTAGTTTCTGTATTTATGATTTTATAACGCTTAATTAAAACTAGTAAATAATCGTTCCAAATTAATACTCTTTTATCTGTTGCCTCTAAACCTTCTGATACCATATTATTGGTTAAAAATAATTTCAACAACTCATTAGGTGTGAAAAAGACCCAGTTTGTTTTATTACCAAATAATTTATCTTGCTGTAGTTTGGTCATATTAGGCATATAACCTTCGTTTGCGAAATTACCAAAATCATTAGTACTGCCAAGCATTGCTACTTTATCAATTAAAAACTTAATACGCTGAATTAATGCAGTGGTTTTACCTGTACCTGGTCCACCGTTAATAGCAATGGTTGCATTGAATATATTACAACGCTTTATTTCTTCTTGAAAAGGGTCTAAAATTGGTTGATATCGGAGCTCAAGACTTTTTCTAACAAAACTTTGAACTTCATCTAAGGCTTGCTGTTTACTTAATTTTGTCTGTTCAATTTCATTTAAAACTTCTTCTACTGCTTCATCATCTTGTTTTTTCTTAAGAGCGCGCCTTTCTTGTTCTTGCTTAATTTTATTTTCTTGTTTTTCAAGCTCAATAAGACGTTCTAACTCCTTTAAATCAGCTTTTTCTTTGTTTTTATTTTCTTGAATTTGTCTTTTTTCATCTTCTAATTCATCTAGTTTTTCCTTTTCTTCAAGTTTTATAAGTCGTTCTAACTCTTCAGATTCACTATTTTCTTTGTCAAGTTTTCTTTGTTTTTCCTTTAGATTTAAAAAATCAAGATCTTTTTGATTTAGCTTTTCTAATAATTTCTTTAAAGACCTATAAGTTCTTGGATTTACCTCATTGATATTAATAGATAGATCTGTAGCCTCTGAATTATGCGGGTTGGGAATGTATTGACTAAAATTGAATATTTCTATTTCACTTTGCCCTTTTGGTGTTGGTATATTGAAAGTACCCTTCGTGTTTCTAATTAATAATTCACCCACTTTACTATTTCTATAAACTACAAGTCCATTGCCGGTTACTGTTGTTTTAGGACCATTATTTATAGCGCCTACAGCACTCCCATTAATATCTCTAATTTTTGTATGCCCAGTAACATTTTCTGAAGATGTTATCCAAATTTTCATTTGCTTATTAAAATAATAAACATTTGAAAGTGCTATGGCTAAATTTTTCTTGGAATACTCTAATTCTTTAGTTTCTAATTTTCTGTGTTCACTGATATTTGCAGCAATATCATTTACTAATTTATCATTTTCAATTTTATCCATAACCAATTTTTTAAAACCTATAAATTATATCACTTTAAACTCCGTATTAGGGTTTAATTTCATTAGTTTAAATCATTAAAATTATCTTTCATTGTGTCGTTTAAATATTATCCTTTTTAAAATATCCGATAACTAAATTTTCTACCATTATTAGCAAAACATTATTTCTATTTATGCTATGTATACTATTTTCTTAACTTATTGATTACAACCTCAAATACGTCATCTCACAAGATTTATATTTCCTTCTGTTTTGGTGTAGGATATTGAATTTGTCCGCTATTTTATTTTTACAAAATCAATACTAGTTTCTAAACAAGACCTTAAATCCTGGTCATTGGTTCCTATCTGAAAATAGTTACCTGCTAAAGATTGGAAATAATCAATACCTCTTCCTAATATGATTCTCCATCCTGTAGACAAAAGAATTTGTCTGTCATGCATTGTATTAGAAAATTCAACTTCTAATGCTACACCATTTTCATAAAGACTATTGGCTAACTGCTCAAAAGACTGCTGATTTTGCTCTTCTTGGTAAGCATCATCTGATGAAGTTATTAATTTAATTTGTTGAACATCCCCAATTTTCACAGCCAATTCACAAAACTTTACAAAATTTGAAATTTGATGATTTTGTCTGATATAAGGGTCTTCAATAACTATCTTATCCACACCTTTTAAGTATGGTCCAAAAACTGTTTCATAACTATAGCCTATATCACCGTAATGAATTTTCACATGCTTTTCCTTCAGCTCTACTTCAACATCCGAAATACTCTCCGAAACTTCCTCAATTACCGTTTCAGATTCTGTTTCAGGTTCTATTTCAGATACTACATTTAATTCATCCTTTCTAGGGTTTTGAGAGGCTTTTGATAATTTACTTTCAGGACAGTACACAATTTGTTCTGTACCGTCTTCTTTAAAAAAAGATAAATTAATTGCTGCAAACTCATCATCTGGTTTGCGTTTATTCATTTGTTCCTTTACACGTCGTCTTCCTTCTATAGCATAAGAAACTATATCATTAAACTCATCTTCCGATGGTTCTCCTGAAGGATGGATGATTTTTAATAATCCTGTAACTGTTTTTTTAATAGCTATTTCATCTCGTCCTTGAACTGATGAACCTAATTTTAAGCGCCTATTAACCACATCAAAATACTCATTATTATGCTTAAACATATAGTGGAAGGCTTCCGCCATATAATCTGTGATTAGACCATAGTTCTTTGCGAAAAATTTATTATCCATTTTTGGAATCTCCCAACCAGGCAGGAATAAGAAGAATCTGTCCTGTACAGCAAGGTCAAATGCTTTTGGTAGTGTAATAAAAAGATCGTGGTCGTAAGAATTTACTAATTGTTTTACTGAATGATCTATATTACCCACAAATGAAAAACTAGCGTTAGCCGTAACTTCTTGACCTCTAGAAAATCGTCCATTGGCCATATAATCTTTCATGATTTGAATGGTATCTGTATCACGAATTTTCATATTACCAACCTCATCAAAGGCAATATTATCCCAAAACCCTACTGCACCTACTTTTTTCCTAGCATTATTATATAGCAAAGTAGCTGTACTTGCTTGCCCCCCAGAAAGTAGTGTTGAATAAGGAGAAAACTCTGAGTAAAAATAAGATTTACCTGTTCCTCTTGGCCCTAACTCTATAAAATTAAAGTTACTTTGAACTAAAGGAATTAACCGAGATAAAAAATGAAGTTTTAATCTTAAACCTGAAGGAAATTTATCTGCTATTTCTTTAGGAGGATTGTCTAAAATTTCTGGATTCAATCCGACACTTCTTAATACTACATCTATCCACTCATCTCTTGTAAATTCTTCTCTACCCTCAAAATATTGGTTCTGATTAAATCTGGATAACTGTATTGGTTTTAAATCTTCTACATAGAAAGCATAATTATCATCTTCAACATCATTATGAGCTATGGTAACTTCTGCCCATATACCACCTTCCAGTAGCTTATCATTTTCTTTATAGAACTTTTCATTAATGGCAATTCTACTTGAATTAAAATTCTCCATAGCTGCCCAATGTCTACGCTCACTTTCTACATATTTTACATGTATTTTATCAATGAACTTATGTCTTCCTTTTTGCTGCACCATAGATTGGGCTTTATTAGCCTCATCTGCTCGAACATAGTTTTTTTCAACAACTTCTAAAACAGCTTTTGAGCCTGCCTTAATTTCATCTGGATCGTCCGTTGCACAATACTTTGACAACAAAAACTCCAGCACAAATGAAGGTACATTAGCTGCTTTTTTTATTTGATGCACAAGGTCTTTTCTAACTACTTTTCCAGAAAATATCTCATTTAATTTTTTATCTAATACATCCATAATTTATAAATAATCGGTTTCTAGATTAATTTCAGATAATATTACACCTGTTGATGGCGATTTCGCACAAACGGTAAACTTTCCTTCAAATTCATCCTTCATGGCAAGAGTTATTTTAACGGATTGCCCGGGAGTAATCTCAATAAATCCAGATGTGGGATTCACATATTCAGATGATGCAGGTACTCCAATTTTAATTTCATCACTAACTGCTTCAATCATAACATCTATTGGCTCATCGAAAAATGAATCACCAAAACAAGATATTTCTATAGAAGGTCTTCTTGTAGTTATATAGCCAGATGCTTTACCCTTATATGTTACATTTATTTGATATTCTTGTTTAGATTCAGCTCTTTTCGGTGTAAAACTTAAAAAAGGTGTGATACATTCCTGTAATGACAATCCTTCATGAAAAAACTTCTTTCCGCGTTCATAGGTCGTATAATTTTTCAAAAACAAAAACTGTTTTGTTTCACTTGGAATGCCGAAATGTTCATTTGAAAGTTTAACATGTTCTGAATTAGAATCACCAATACCAGCTAAACATCGTGATTTCTCAAGCGACCAGTCTCCTGTTGGTTTCGTACTGCTATTACCCGCTTTAAAACTATCAATCAATACAAATCCATGATCTGCTACTAACACAAACTCCTCATAGCCATCATCTTTTAAAATATTTGAGAGTTTTAGAATTTTTCGAATGGCATTTTCTATAACCATTTGAGCACTTTCTGGAGAATTTTCTCCAGCTTTATCAATCTCCGTAGTGGTTACAAAAAGAATGTCTTTCTTTTTGTATTGTTGGCTAAGAATATCATTCTCCCAATACCAGGCATGTTTATCGCCAAAATAAGAATCTGTATAGGTAATACGATCTTTACGATTACTAGACTTCGTGTTTTTAAGAAATGGTTCTAGCTTTTTATTAACGATTTTTAATTCTAAATTCTTCTCCGCTTCAGGCATTAATGCAGCCATACCAAATTTGGTTACTGTTGGCACAAACGCCAGAGAGGGCTCTAAACGACAATCAAAATCTGAACGTTCTAAGCCTTGTTTTAAAAACACAGCCAATTCATAACGCAGTGCATCTGCTAAAATATATACGGTCTTTTTTCCAGCAGTAATTAATGGATTCACTTTATCAGTAAAGAGATTCAAATTTCTTTGAATTCCAATACTAGACATTCCTTCATTTTCAATGCCTGTTTGAAAATCTAATTGGACATTGTCCATAAAGTTATGATATTCTTTTCTGCCAAACGCCACAACTTCATTCAAAGTTTTAGATAACACAATAATACTTTGTGCACCTTTCTCTATTTCTCTTTGTAAAACATCAATTTCATAACCAGTAGAAGCATACCATTGAATTATATTATTAAGTCCTTTTTCCTTCTTCAATTTAGGAGATTCCGATTGTATTTTAATGAACAAATTACATACTTTATTACCAATTTGCCAAGCAGCTCTTCTTTCGTCATCATATAAGCTCCAAATGGATTTTGACGAAACCTCAGCAAGTGCTTTTGCTTTTTCTAACGAACCTTCTAAAAGTTCATTTTTAAATTGGTTAAAAAATGTAGAATCTTCAAACGCAAAGGTGTTTATTTCTCCTAGATTAATTTCATTCTTAAACAGTTTAGATAAACCCAATTCAATACTAACAGCATTGGCATTATTAATATAGATCTCCTCGGTATCTTTAAGACTTCTTAGTTGATTACATACTTTAAAAATAATCTCTTGAGAATCTGGCTTAGCAGAAACCACTTCTTTTAAAGACTTGGGAAGCTCTGTTGGTAAATCAAATATAAACTCACTAAATAATACAATACGCCATAGGTCCTTTTGAAGGGTTTCAAACTTTCTTGAAGTTACTTTTACCTCTAATCTATCTTTTAAAAACTGTTTAAATTCTGAAGCCCAAGATTTATCTGTTTTTAAAAATTTTAATTGCTTAACCGTTGGGTTTAAAAACGCTAATAATATTTCAACTTCAGATTGTGCTCCTAAACCACTTTTTAATGCGGGATACGCATTACCACCGTCCAGTGCATCAATTTTACTAAATGATGGGAAATCTTCATGTGTAAATATTTCCTCTATTTTAACCGCCTTGTCTGGCAGCGCCGCTAAGCATAATTGTTTATAATCGTCTGATGCTTCATCCGGAAACATAGCGCCTCCACCAGCAAAAATCATAAAGGGGTCTGTTGCTTTTTGATCGTCATCAATTTTCTTGTTAAAAGGCACATAGAAAATTAGCTTTTTATCTAATCCCTTTGGCATTTCATTTACCCAATAATCCAGTGCGGCTTCGCGTTCTGTAACTACATTCTTAGAAGCATCAAATACCTTAATGTTTTCAGACTCTAATTCTAATACCAAGTCATGATAAAACAAGTTAGCATTATATATAAGTAAACTATGCTTTCGCTTTAATTTTTCTAGTAGATATGTTTTAATATATTCTTTAATCATTTATAATTTCCTTTAGTTCTTCTACATTTAAAATAGATTTCAGCTGTTTTTTTAATAAAGCTTCCCTCTTATTAAAAAATTTAATAAAATTTAAAAAATCTCTCGATACGTTTTTTGGCATAAAGTGCTTTTCTAAATAATTAGCAATCTGATTTTCATCGTATGTCTCTTCCAGCCAAATATCAAATGGTCTGTCACTTTTCTCAATATTAGGTAATGCTTCTAATAATTGCAAATTCCCAATTCTATTATATCTCTGCATAAATTCATCTACCAAAATATTTTCTACGCCTGCTTTTAATAATTTAGTTCTACTGAAGAAACTTTTTGGAAAAATATGGTCTTCGTGAAAAACATTTCTAAAGTCTAGCGAAGGATAAATAAGTGATAAAACACTAAATGTATAAGATTTCCCATATTGATATGCTAATAAACTATCAATATCTTCATCAGTAAACACCAACGTTTTATTGGTTCCTTTAAAGTGTTCTATAATTTTATCTGTTGGATAACCACTATCAATATTATCTGCTATTATCTTTCGTATTGGTCTAAGCACATTATCTGGCTGTCCACTAAAGGCTCTTTTTGTAAGAGATAAAACCAACCATTTTTTAATAGTTTTTCTGTCTTCTTTTGCACTGTCTGAACTAATAAAGGAATCTGTTAATCCTTTTTTAAATATATAATACGCAATAGGAATAATAGCATTATTAGACATTAAGGTTTCTCGACTATAGCCAAAACTAGCTATTAATTCTACGGCCAATCGGATAGCTTTTGAAATTTCTTCCCAATTAGACTCAATAATGAGCATGTTGGATTTATTAAAGTTATCTACCTTAAATGCGATATCCGAGAAATCAGATAAAATTAAACAAGATTTAAGAACAAAATCTTTATTAAAGTTGAACCCGTTTCGTACATTATTTATTTCATCTACAAACTTTGTAATCTCTTCTCTGGCGTCCTTTTCTTCCCATTGTGCTGTAGCAATTGATAACAAAAGGTCACTGTAACTTAGAATTGTGCCACCTGAGTTTATACGAATAAAAATATTTAAAACTTTATCAAGTTGTTGGCTTTTTTCTAAGAAGTAGCTGATCGATGGATCGATATGAATAACCTTATAGAGCTTTGACAATGCCTTATTAGCAAACGAAGCAACCTCCTTAGGGTAATCACTAAAAATGCCATTTTCTATTAAAAAATTACTAATATCCTCTAATTCTTTAAGGTCCAAAATGTTTGGAACGGAAAACCAAAACGTTGTGTCATTCTTTTCTTTGGCCTCATCTGCAGTTAAGAACTCAAAAGCAAATTCTCGCCCTTCATTAGTTGATGGCGACAAGATATTAAGATACAATTTTCGTTCAGGATATGCTTGGTCATTGTCCCATCGTTTTCGTGGTATTTTGTAAGCATAAGTGCCTTTTAAAGCTATATAAATTGAAGTCAATCGTTGCTGACCATCAAGCACAGCAATGACTCCTTCTTCTCCTGAAACATTTGCCTTAGGATTATGAACTTGCTTTCTTTCGTGGTATTGACGTAAGAATTCGTAAAATTCAAAATCATTCACTTTTTCCTTTTCTACACCCCAGAATAAAAATGAACTAATTGGGTAATCTCGCATGAGACTGTCAAAAAGCCTTTCTATTTGATCGGTACCCCAAACAAACTCTCTTTGTATTGCTGGTAATAAATATTTTTTACGGTGTATATCATTAACTACTTCTGCAATAGTTAAAGCGGTTTGGTATGCCATACTAAATTAGTTTATTTTGTGTTTCCACCTTTATTTCAGGTTTCTTTCTTGTTTTCTTTTCTTTAGGTGTGATCTCGCAAATGGACTCTAAACCATGAGCAATAGCCAGACTTAAATCCTTTTTGCATTTGTTAGTCACTCTATCTGGCCAAATGCTATAGGCTAAATGTGCCCAATCGTAATCTCCTTTTTGTAGTGACTTCCAGCAAGCTTCTGTGCTTTTACGCCATTTGGTATGGCGGAATAAATTATGTAATGGCGCTGCTGTAATTAGCACACCATCATCCTGGTTAGGTTTGTATGGTAATTGTGCTACACGCAATAACTCTTCTTTAAAATCTATGAGCTCATCTCGTAATGTCATTTGCTCATGAAGGTCTTTAGAGGCTCTAGACATTTCTAAAGTAGCTACCTGCTTTCTAACATCTTCTAGTTTTGGTTCTACTAATTCATTGACAATTTTAAAAAGAGTATTCTCGTTTAATGCAGGGTAATAAATCCAGACAATAAATGAGTTCGATTTGGTTGCTATTGGCCAGTAAATTGGTGCCTCTCTTCTACTGGCAGTATATCTTTGAAAATGATATTGGAAAAATAAGGAAGGGTTTGCTAGTATTGTTTCAATTTCATTTCCAAAATATAATTCCAAATCCTCTATAAAATTTGATGATTTAAGTTCAGAACAAAGTAAATCGTTTTGAAAAACAGAAACTGTATTATGTTTTTTTAATAAATAATGATCTTTTGAAATACCATCTGAAATATTTATTTTATTAAATACTTCAAAACTGCCAAATTCATTTGACCATCTTTTGAATATTATACCAATTTGATTTTGTAAACATTCGAGCAAAAAGTTTTTAAAATCCAACTCTTGATTATTGATAAGTTCCTTTATTGTAACCAACTGGTCCTGAGGTCTCTTTGACGAATAATCGGCTATAGTTTTCTTATTATCTTCATTAAGGTCAAGTCTATTTATATACTGTAAATCATTCTGTTTTGTTAAATTATTTAATTCTTTCATATCAGATACAAATTCAGAGGAAAACATTTCATAAGTCGACTTTAAACTATTCTTTTCTAAGTAACCAAGAATTATATTCTTAAAATCTAAGTTAGTTTCGTCAATGGAGCTCCATTTTTTCTTCATCTTAATGATTTCTCTTACAAATGAAAGATCTATATTTCCTTCAACGTATGGTATTAGGTTGACATAACCATTAGACTTATGTTGGCCAGTATATTGATTAAGAATATATTGTGAATAACTAGAGTTTAAGAAACTGACTAGTTCCAATAATTTATTATTAGATCTTTCAAGAGTGAAATTAAATGTGTGACCTTCCCCTGAAAAGAGAATGTCTTCTTGCAGATAATGTGCATCTAATATTTCGCCTCTTTTCCCATAACCAACAGTTCTTTTAAAAGCTTTTTCGACATTTCTTAAGTTAGTTGATTTGTTATGTTCTACTTTCTCACCATGCTTACCGAATTTTATCAACTCATAAATTGGAGCGTAAAACTGTGTGAATGTCCCACCGCCATTGTAATATAATTTGTACTGGCTAGAATCTACAATTTCCCAATATAATCTTACATAAGGCAAAGGCGGAATAGAACTTCCGAACATTGCACTGAATCCTTCTTGTTTTAAATTCTTGTTTTTGGCAAAAAGGTCTAAAACAAAAGGTTTCATATAATAACCAATTATCATATTAGGGAGAGAGGCAAAATTTCGAGAATCAATTTTTACATATTCCTTTAAATTCAGTTTGTCAATTAAATTGAACTTTTTATTTGTCATTTCTCTTAAATCAACAAATAACCCAATAACTCCTGCTTTTTTTTCTAGTATTTGTACTGTTGTCTCAACATTTGCATCTAAAACACCCCATCCAGTATCTAAAAGTGTAGATATTTTACCAATCATACAATCAATCCTAAATTTCTCATATGAACTTTTAATCGAGACTGTTCTATCAAAAAGAGCTCCGTATTTTCCATTGTCATTTATCAACTCTGCGCATCTGTAGAAAAAACACGTTAAAATATTTTTCGCCCAATTTTTGTAATTTGACTTGAAATACTCTTCACTATTAATTGAAGCATCCCCAAAAGGCGGATTCATTACAATCACATCATATCGTTTTCTACACAACTCTATAAAAGCAAACCCTCTAGCGGTATCTTCTGCAAAGAGTAGTTTTTGAAAAGCATGTTCGCCCTCAGCATTTTCAGAGAATGATTGTAGTGCTTTTAATACTTCTTCTTCAGCAGTATCAAAAAAGTCTTTGGTTATTTTTTGGTCTTTCCCATAAATGGCAGCCATTTCTGCTGCTTTAGCATCTTCAACACCTCCAAATATAGAGGTTTGGGTAGAACCTCCTTTGTATTGCTTATATTCTTCTTTGGCTATTTCTATTTCTTTTTTAAGTTCGTCTTCAATTTTTAACAACAATCCTGTTTCTCCAGCCAATTGCATCTTATCCCAAATAACTCGTACCAATTTACCAATAGGTCCTGGTAAGCTGCGTGTAAATTCACTGAGTAAGGCTGCATCTCCAGGCATAGGTTCTGCCACCACCAGGTTACTCTTTTTAATCATGGGTCTTTCTGCTGGTTGTAAGCCTAGTTTTTTATAACTCTTCTGTGCGCGTAACCATAAACTCAATCCAGCAATTTGTATTGCTCTTGGGTCTATATCTACGCCATGTATATTATATTGTAAAATATAGCCAGGGATGCGTTTTATATAGTCCTCTCGTAGGTATTTGTCCCGTAAGTCTGGCATGAGCTCTGGATGGTTATCCCAGGCTTCTGTATAAATCTGCTCAAATAAATCGAAACAATACAAACCAAAGTGCATAGAGCCACAAGCAGGATCTAGCATTAAAATCTCTCTTGGGTCTTTTAATGCTCTGTATTCTATATAATTGGCATCTACTATTTTGGTTTCTGGAATGGCTTCACCTTTGTCTAAGAAGATCTCTTGTTCTCGTTTTACCATGTATTGGCAATCGCTAACTAAAGAGGTTTGGCCTTTAGTCATTTCGAACCATTGTCTTCCGAGACTATTATCTACTAAAAACTGAACCACATAACGAGGCGTGAAAAATTGGTTTCTTACAGCGAGTTCTCTACTGTTTCGTGGTGCACCAGATGCCTCACGCATCGCACTAATTTCTTCTCTACTGTTGTAATATTGGTATATCCAACCGATGGTTTCATCTTCTTCCCATAGGTTTATGGGTTGTTGGCCTTCTTCACGATAGATATTTAAATCTTCATCATCAATAATGTCTAATAACTCGAGCATCACTTTTTCTGAAGGGTATAATAAGGCATAGGGTGAGAATCGGTCAAACACAGCAGGAAGGTCAATCGCTAATTCATCGAACATAGCGTTTAAAAACCAGGTGTAACGTTCAAATTGTTCAGCCGTTTGAGCACCTCCACTTAACTGGTCAAATACCTGAAAACCTTCAGAATTATAGCCTTTTTTAATGGTCTCTGGTATGATATTACGTTCTTCAGCCATTCTGATAGCTGCAAAACGATTTAAGATGGTAAATGCTTGCTCCCTAATCAATTGCGCTACAGCTTCTTCCTTTTTATTGGTGCCAGCGATGGTGCTTTCTAAATAACTTAAGCGCTCTCGTAATAATCTTGCGGTCTGAATAATAGAACCATCCTTTGTAGTTAATTCTTCTACCATCAAATAACTACCATCTAGACGAATGCCATAATGCTGTTGTATTTGTGCTGCAAACTCCTTCATTAACAATCGTTTTGTAGATTGAACAAAGGATTTAATCTTACCTATTGCGTCTTTTGATAATGCCATGCTACCAGTTTAGTTCTATTGTTTCATCCTCTTTTAATTCCCCTTTTAAATCAGTTAACGTATCGATGATGGTATCTATATCTTCCTTCTTTCTAATTTGCTTTGGTAAAGCCGATAGGTTTACTTTTCTTGTTGTTGTACCTGGAGTTGGTGGTGGTGTTGTGACCTTTGCGTATTCTATAATTTGTTCGTTTACACCTCGCATGGTTGTGCTTACGGCATAAGCGGCATTTAAAATACTTTTTATACCCTCTATCCCCTGTTTATCCGTAATAATTAAATTATCCAATCTATTGGCCAATTCTTTTTGTTGTTCTACATTTAATGCATTCCATTTTGTATTACTTTTTACCGATTCAATTTCAGAACCAATGTTTTTATTTTCTGAATTGAGTAATGTATCGCAGTAATCAGATATTAAATTTTCAATGCTAGAAATAGCATCTTTTAAATCAGGAATCTTATTTACAAAATCATCACTTTCCATCACTTCCTTAAGAGTTTCAAAATGACTTTGTGTGGCGTCTTTTAACTCTTTTGGAATGCCCGAATCTGGCAGATTGTCTACCGATGTCTTAAGGTCTATGGCTTTCCTAAATACTTTTTTGACACCTTTCTCAAAGGTTTCTTGTACACTTTTTATCCAAACTAAATTGTCATATAAATCTGAATCTACTTTACCCAATCTAAATGCAGCGTCAGAGCCTTCGCCTTTTAATACTTCTTCTATACCATCTTGAACATCAATCGCTTTTTGTACTCCCGGTAAATTCAAGTTCTCTAACTCCGTTTTAACAGCAGAATATTTTGTTTGGAATGCAGGAAAATGACGTCTTACTACTTCTGCAATTTTGTCTTGTAATGGCGCTATGCTTTCGCCTGTTAATTCTGCCAATCGTTTAACCGACAGTGACAACATTTCCATGGAAGGTCTATCTTCTTTATCATATCTAGATATTCCAATTTTATTAAAACCATTCGCATTTTTTAATGCTTCAATTGCTTTAGGACCTTTCACTTTAATGTCTTCACCTGCTATTCTTAATTTAATATCAGACGCTATAAACATCAAGGCAATTAAAAAACGAGTGGTGTCCTTACTCCAGCCATATCTAGCCGCATCAAAGACTTCCAGAAGTTTTCGCCCTTCTACATGTTCTTCTTTATCAATATATTCTTGAATGGAAACAATAGCATCGTTTTTTAAGTTAATACTTCCATCGCTTTGTACAATATCGAAATGGTTTAATGCATTTGGTAATGACCTAAGATCATAAAATTTCAATAACTTTTCAGCATCCGAAGAAGGAATCGTTAGCGGAGCCTGAGCATACTTATCGAATACTTTTTCGGCAATATTCTTTAATTTAGAATTAACAGCATCTCTTAATTTACTGCCTTGCGCTTTTACAGGTGAAGCAGCACCTCTGAAAATAAGTTCCCCTTTTTCAAATCCTTGAATAATAGCTCTTCTAATACTATTCCTTAAATTTTGCGCTAATTGCTTTTGCCCATTTAAATAATCACTAATCTCTTTATCATCCGTCATCCTTCTGCTAGAGATTTCTTCGCATTTTGCTGCTTCTATAATGTCCTCTTCCAAATCTTTAGATAATTTACCAAGCAGGTAGTATCTAGATTGATTATTGGATTCAGTACTATTTCTAGTCAATTCATTTAAAGTAGATGAATAGTCATTTTCTAGAACAAAGGCCGTTTCTAATTGTATCTCTTCATTTGTTTCTAAGAGTTTGTATACCCTCATCTCTAAATTAAGATTAATACCACTTTTTACAGTCTTAGTATTTTGTAATCTTGCAGAAGGTACTGGTGAAAATATATCCTTAATGATATCTTCATAGATTTTTCTTTTATCCGATGGCCCTGGAATATACTTGCTTTTATCATTTTCAATATTAATAATAGCATCAGTCATAAAACGTAATTCCCCGTCAATTTCTTGAAGGGTATTATTTTTCATCGATTTAATTTCATCTATTATTTTTGAAATTTCTTTATCATTTGAATCTGAATCTACTGACGGTAGCATTAGAGCTGCGACATTTTTTGGAGAGAGATACAAATCTTCCAATAACTGAAGCAATCCAATAGATTTTGCTACTTTAGATTGATCACTAGTTTCACCATAGAATTCAACAACTTTATCAACTGCAGAAACTACATGACTGTAGGCTTTTCGAACATCGGATTTTAGTACATCATAGATATGATACATGCTTGCCAGTTTACCAATCTCCATCTCGGCAAATGCTTGGTTTTCAGAATTTAAGTTTTCTGTAAGAATATCTTGAATCACTTTAATTGCAGAACGTAAACCAACTCCTCCAGTAATTTTAGCAAGTCTTCCTAATAATGCTATGATGACCTCAAAATGTTGTGGCAAGAAAGGATAGAGGTCTACAAAATGTTTTTCATCCAAAATAGCCTTCACATACATTGTACGATCACAATTTTCTAACTTGGTGTAGTGACGTAATTTCTCACCATGTTTTTTATATAGGTTTTTAAGTTCAGTATTAGCATCATTTGACTTTCCTAAAAGTCTTTGTGTACAAATTTCTTTGATATCTGATGCTTCAATTTCTGCTTTCACAGGAAATCTTGCATTCAACTTATAAAGTTTATCTGAATTTAATCTAGCACTTGGGTTATCCTCTGTTAATGTTTGTTGCGCCGTCGCTAATAACCAAGCTTTTCCTTGCCCTATATCTTTTAAGTTCTCTAATGTACCCTGTAAAGATAGTATCAAGCTGTTTTTTGCAGCTATATATTGGCCAACCTCATCAATAATAAAAATGATGTTTTCTTTACCTGTTATCTTTCTAATCGTAGACAGTAATTCCTCAACCTTTTTTTTGTCCGAGCTCATATCATCCACCTTTGTGGTCTTAAATGATCTCGCATCTGACCATATTTCAGGATACATTTCTGATGCTAAATTACTAGCAATACCTTTTGCTCTCAATTGATCGTTTAACTTGATATCATCCCAGTCTTTATCAAAATCTCCCGAAATACGAGACTTAAACTTTTCTAGATTGCCATCGTGCTCAAGCATTCTCTCAAAATTTGCTAATTGACTATCGGTAGAATACCCAGCCAATTGATGCACTTTGGCAATCAGCAATTCTAGAATAGGTGGTAATGTGCCACCTTTAATTTGCTCGGTCGCACAATCTAATAAGATAATTGCTGGGTCGTGCTTTGAAATTATAGTTTTGAATGTTTGTGCTATTGGTGCAGAATTTATACGATTAGCCAACCTTTCTTGAAAAGTTTGTCCATCAATCACTAAATCTTTTTGTAAAGCAAAACCTAAATATTTTGCAAACGAACTTTTACCTGAGCCATAAAACCCAGAAACCCAAATACCAATTTCATTTGAACTGTCATTCATGCCGCTATAAAGCGCATCTAAAATCTTCTCGAAATTATCTCTAATCCTTTCAGTTACCACATACTCGGAAACTTCATGTTTCAAATTTTCATCTGAAGCATTTCCAAAAGTTACAACCTTTTCAATACCTCTATAGATATCTTTATCCTTACTAAATAGTGACTTTATCTTACTCATTTAATGCAATTTAAAAATGTTTTGATCTATAGTTTCCATCCTCAGGATAAAAACCTAAAAATTTTAATGCTGTACCCGTAATTTCACCTGGATAAAACACCACTATAGGCACTGTAAACTCGTTATATATTTTTTGTTCAATTGGTCCGAAACGTGTAAAGGGATGAATAGCCTCCAAGTCTGTAATAAATAAAACACCGTTTTTTGGATCAACTTTTTTTTGCGCATCCAAAATAGCGTTTTCTATAACTTCTTGGTTTTTCAAATTTTCGCCCAGTGTTTGATAAACCTCAACAGTATCATCTTCAAATTCAACTGCTTCTGCACCAGCTTCGACTCGATATTCATCTTCTTTAAAAAAGTTTTTTAAAACTGTATGAAGTGACAATATTGTTACATTTAAGCCTTTGTTTTTTGCTAAATCAATCCATACATCATTCAACTTTCTTTTGACATTAATTATATCTTCTGTATCAAAAGTTAAATAACAGATGGTTTTATCACCACCATGATCATAGGTCTTGGGCTCTAATAATGATTCCAAGAGTGTTCTATATTTATTATCTACATTCATTTTTTATAAATTCGTTCATAGATTTATTTTTCCAACTAATACTTAATAATTCACCTGAAAACTGCATAATAAAAGTTCCTTGATTTGCTAATCTTTCAAATATTGAAATTACATCATTTGGCATTAGCCCAAAAAGCTTCCAATCTTCATGTTGCCAAAGATTATTATCCGATATTCCTCTGAAATGCAATTCATGTGCTAAATAATTTGCTGATAAATCGATAATATGGAAGTTTAGTATTGTTTTATTTCTTTCAATGAGTTCAAAATCGATAAGTGTGGCAATAATATGCTCAGAGACTTTACTCATTGTTGATTCTGACCAACTACTACTTATTCTACCATCAGAAAGGGCTACCTTAATAAAATCCTTAGGATCACTAGCTTTTAGGTTATGATAACCACTATTTAACTTTTTAAAATAGACTTCAATAATAAAATCAACCAAAAGTCTATTTGCCCTACATGTATACAAGAAAAATATTTGAGTGAGAACGGACATACTCACGTATTCCTCCCTCATTTCTTTTAGAGCTTCAGGGATATTTATTTCGTATCCTAAAAATCGATCTTTAAAAATATTCCTAACAATATCTATAACTCTATTCTCTGTGCTTTTTGACAATAAATCATCCCTAACCACGCGTTGCTGGAAATCTAAGTAAGGTTCTGAGCTATCATATGTATCAATGAGAATGAGCATCTCTTGAATCAAGCCAGTACCTTTTAGAAGGTTAGAGTTATATTCTTTTTTTAACACCATAAACACTAATTCAAATATGGATATGTTTCAAAATTATTATCACATGCTTGTAAATATTCTGCAGCAAAAGCCTGAATTAAATTATCATCTATATCATTGATACTTCCAATATTCTTTGGTCCTTGTGCAACATCTACTGATAAACTTTTCGCAAATTCATCCAATAAACCTCTTGCTTTATCTATAGCTAAATACTCATCAAAGTCACCTTTAAGTAATTGATTATGAATTTGTTCTTCGTAATTTATGCTCAACCTAAAAAGATGAAAGTGATTTGGACCTACCTTTTTATCAATAATACTTTTTATAGCATCAAATGCAGCGGCATATTGCATGTTTTTTGATCTTGGAAAAGTGAAATTTAAAAATGCTTTAGAACTTTCGTTAAAAAATTTAGTGTTCCACCAGCCATTTTCTTCGCCTAATACGGCTACTGCAATTCGAGCTAATACCAACTTATTTACTACTTCTTTTGTCATATTTTATATCTTGACTTTTAACATTCAATATTATAAATCTACACTCTTTTTTTCTAGAAATAAAATTCCGTGAATTTCCTCTATTTCTCTACTTCCATGATATTCTTCTATATCTGCTTTATCTAAACTATAATTGAATACTTTATATTTGCCTTTATACAACCATTGATTTGTACCTAACTTTAAATAAACTGGCACTGGTGTTTTAGTGTTAGCTAATAATTCAGCATTTTTTACGATAAAAGGTCCCTTACTCACAGTTATAATGGATGGCGCCTTTGGATTCTTTTTCTTTGTAATTGCTAAACCCATCACCTTACCCTCTTTTGTTCTAACATAGGAGTCTCCACCTGCAGTTCTTGCTGCAACTTCTTTAGTGGTTAGTATATTTGTAGATTGCATATTATTATTCAATTAAACTGTTAGTTCCTGTTTCTTTGACTATCAAATTTTTCTTTCATGGTAGGATTGCCATGTGTCAACTTTTTAATCGTTAAATCTTCGGCTTTATTGTTTGCCAAACGTAAATTATTTACCGAAGATAATAAAGCCTCTTTGGTTTTTTGAAGGTGTGTCATTGTTTTATCTATTTCCTTTATTGCATCTCCAAATTGGCGACTTGCTATGTCATAATTACGTGCAAACCCAGTTTTGAAATCATCGATTTTATCTTCAAAATTAATGATGTCAATATTTTGGTTTCGCATCATTGCCAATTCTGATTTATACTCTAATGATTTCAATCCAGCATTTCGTAACAAGGTAATGATTTGAATAAAAAACTGCGGTCTAATGACATACATTTTTTCGTATTTGTAAGAAACATCCACAATACCCGTATTATAAAACTCGCTATCTGCTTCTAATAAAGAGACTAACACTGCATATTCACAACCTTTATCTCTTCGGTCTTTGTCTAGTTTGGCAAAGAAATCTTCATTCTTCTTTTTGGTGGCAGTAGTGTCATTTTCGTTCTTCATTTCAAACATAATAGACATGATTTCATTGCCATTTATGTCTGTCTCTTTAAAAATATAATCGCCTTTTGTTCCATTAGACGCATCGTTGTCTTTCTCAAAATACGCTGTAGGAAAAGCCGTAGGTCTAAGCTTATTAAACTCAATCTCACAATGTTGCTCTAGAGACTCTCCCACCATTTTGGTAGATAATTTTTGCTTAAAATCTTTTAGACGAACTATTTCTTCATCTTTTAATTGCAAATCTTTTGAAACGAAGTCGAACTCTCTTCTAAAATCTTCTCTTAAAGATTTTTCGAGGTTCTCTTTTTCAGCTTCTTTAAGTTTTACATCGTTGACAAGCTGGTTCTTTTGCTTTTCAAGCTCGCTTACTGCATTTTGAAGCTCAAATTTCTTTTCACTTTCAGCTTTATCAATTTTAGATACTAGTTCTTGAATTTTTCTATCCTTTTTAGATACTTCCTCAATTAAATCAGATTTACTTTTTACCTTTAAAATATCTATTTCACGTTGTTTATCAGCTAATTCTATTTGAAATTTATTTTTCAATTCTAATTCAGCTGTTTTTAAGGCCAGCTCTTTAGTCTTTTTTTCAGACTGTATTCTAGAATTTAATTCGTCATCAAATTGCTGGTCACGAACCTGTTTTACAATGTCTGTATATACAGAATCGTCTACTTTAAAAACTTCTTTACAATTCGGACATTTTACAGTATTGTCTTTCATAACTTAATTTTTGTAATTATTACTCTACAAATTTAGGATTGAAGTGTGCAGTGTTATTGCATAGTTATTTCTAATAATATTTTTTCATTGAATCTACATGTTCTTTCATCTCTTTTTTTAAACTTTTAGGTGCTATTATTTCTACATCTTGACCGTATGATAAAAGTTGTTGGACTAGTTCTTTATTAATAATTGTTTCGAACCAAACTTGATCTTGTTTGTCTTCCTCAAAAAATTCTTCAAAATCAGCTTGAAATGGTTTTGTTTTAAAATAATATTCTCTACCATTGTAAAAACGTAAAACTACTTTTACTATTTCAGCATCTTTAGGCCTCACCACACCTACCATGGTTCTAAAAAAGGTTTCCCAATCTACTTCTGTCTCTATATACGTAGCATCTTCAATTACCACAAACTTTATTAGTCTTTCATCTAAAGGGATGCTCCATTCTTTAATCGCAATGTTATTATTTAAGCCAAAAACAAACCACCTATTATTATATTGCTTTAAAATATGTGGATGGAATTCGAAAGTAGTAACAACATTATCCTGAAAACCCTTAAAGGTTATTTGTAGTGCTTGTTTTTTCTTAATAGCAAGATATAATGGTTTTAAATATTTAATTCCTTTATACTCCTCATTGCTGTCGTAAAATAAGGTTTTAGAAGTGTCATTTTCTTCTTCACCATCTTGAAACTTTATTAATGCTTCTGAAAGTTTGTTGTATTTTGGATGGTTTTCAAACCTTTCTAAAAGCTGCTGAGATGCCTCAATTAATTCTTGCTCGTAAGGCAATAGCGGTTTTTGTGCTATTGAAAAATTAGAATCTGTATATCTAAGAATCCGAATATTTTCTGGAAGTGGAGCAGCAAATCCATTGTCTTTATCTCTGAAGACTTTTATATCGTCTCTTAATGTTCTGGTAGAAATGCCCTCTCCAGGATAGATTTCTGCAATCTTCTCATTTAAAAAACTTAGTAGTTCGTTAAATGTAAAAGATTTATAACGGAAACAATAGTCTAGGAAATTATATCTTATATGTGCATGTTTACTATTTGCCATTATTCTTTTTCTTTTTCAATAGACACAATAATACCTTGGTGTTTAGCAATAAACCAATGATATAGGTAATTAAATTAGTGTTTTTTTTCGCAATTTTAACTAGCAATAGATAAAAACTAAAGATATGTAATCTTTATAAATAATACTAATTCAATTTTCTTCAAACAAGTACAACCCAATATAACCAAACAAAAGGCACTGATTATGGGTTAATATTAATGTATGCTGTAACTTTCTATTGACTGCAATTAATTTGTTATAAATTTAAGTGAAATTAATAGAGTAAGTCTGTGGTAAACCGCAGTTATAATAGTAGACTTCTGCAAATACGTTTATTATTTCTCAAGAAAAAAGGATAATTAAATACTAATCAGCAAATTGAACTTACATCGTTTCCCTAATAAAACCAGTAGGCCACTTGACGATAATATGCAAGGTTTTCAAGGTAACTAATGCTTAAAATTGATTGATTTTAAGGGTGCTAAAATTCACAAAGGAACAAACGCTTATTTTCAATGAAAAAAGGGGGAAAAAGGTATTAAAAACTTAAATATTATCTCCTAGAATAATTTTGAAAAATAAAATTCTTTTTTTGACAATTATTTTCATTGTTTTCAATAGTGCTTTCAATGATATTAATCCTTAAATTTTATTAAAAATCATCAAAAATGATAAGAACATACAACCAAAGGAAAACCTCAGTAAAATCAATAGGCCACTTGACGATACTATGCAAGGTTTTCAATACAACTAATGCTAAAAGTTCATTGATTTTAATAATGCTAAATTTCACAAAGGAAAAAACACTTTTTTTCAATGAAAAAAGGAGTGAAAAAGGTATTAAAAACATAAATATTATCTCCTAGAATAATTATGAAAAATTCAATTCTTTTTTTGACAATGATTTTCATTGTTTTCAATGGAGCTTTTAATGGGTTTGATCCTTAAATTTTATTAAAAATAAGAAGAACATACCACCAAAGGAAAACCCCAGTAAAATCAATGGCGGAGTGGTTTTCAAATGAACTAAAAAACAATGAAAAATCAATGCGTAATTACTCTGGAATGCATCCGTTACAATAAGTTGTTTTTTTAGCTATTTTAAAAACCGAGATATCTAATGGTTTTTTTAGAGCAAAAAATCAAAACGCTCCCTAAATGCTGTCGACATCCCTTTATTTAAAAAAATAAAAATTGTTTTATAAAATAACAAACAGTGCTCTTTTTCGTATATTTATAAGCCCACTTACTTGTGCTAAAATTATTTTAAAAAAACCAGTTGCTTTATTTTAAAAATAAAAATTATTTTGGGTTACAAGAAAAAAAGAGTCCCCGGTTTAGTCCCCGAGCGGTTTTTGAGATTGCTAAAAAATAGTGAAATTTTACCCTGTAAGTAATTGAAAAACAATAAGTTACATTGATATAAAACCAAAAAAGCATCTCATAAATGAGATGCTTTTGCGGTCTGGACGGTATCGTGTAATACAGAAACTAAAGAAAAAACAAGTAATAACGACGATCCTAAGTCTGGCTTTATGTTTGGTAATGATTCTAAATCAGATGCTATGTTACAATTTACCAAAGCATATGAAGACAATAACATTGCAACTGTAAAATCAATATTTACTGAAGACGCTGTTTTTAATGTAAATGACACAAAATTGACTTTCGAAGAAGTTAAAGCAGGCTTTTCTGCTGGACATGACTTATTTATAAAATCTGTATAGGATTTATTTTTTATTCTTCACCAAAAATAATAAGCGCTAAAATAATCGCATATATAGGCTCTAAATTGAGCGTTAAGATGACCGGCAGAACCTGCTCATAAACACAGAAATTATTTACATAGAAAAATAGATAGAATTTGCGAAATAAAAGATTAATTTTATTACTTTATCTTGTTAAGATAAAGTTTATAAAACTTCTATAAATTCGGGTAAAGTGAAGCTAGCGCATGGGTCTTTCTGTGAATCTGAACATCCATTATCATCTACTGTTTCTCCACTTGGAGTATCTGAACATGTATCTAATTCATCATTCACTCCGTCTCCATCTGAATCCATTAACTCAAAGTTTCCAATTATGTTTTTATTACTATCCATAGTAATAGTTAGTGTAGATTCTGAACTATTTGAACTACCACTCCATTTATCGAACTCGTAATAAGTGTTAGTATTAACTTCTAAAGTAACCATAGTTCCTTCTTCGAACTCACTACTTGAAGGAGTTATTGTTCCTCCTTCAGTTGGATTGGAAGTAATAGTTAGTGTGAAAACCTCTGGAGGTTGTTCTTTTGAACAACTAATAAATAAAAGTATAATTAGAGAGAATAAAATCTTTTTCATATATTAATTTTGGAGTTCAATAGTGATTGTTTTTTTGAAACTATCGTTGATTTTTAAAACATAGGTGCCCATTTCAAGGTTTTCAAATTGAGCTTCCCCTGCTGATGTATTAGCACTAAGTATTTGGTTATCCTTCTCAAGAGTTAAAGACACATTATCCTGTTCAAACATCACCATAATGGCTCCTATAGAGGTGTCACAAGGCAATACGTTTTTCTTAAAATACGTTGGTGTAGGTTTTGAAATACCAAAATCTGAACTAATACTCCCGTAATGCTTGTTAATTTCAAATGGCAATGTTTGATCAGCAACTGTGATCGCATCGCTGTTAGAATCATAAATTTTAAAATTTACAATTTCAGAGGTTGAATTCGAAAACACTGTTAAATATGCAAAATAATTGTCTGTAGATTCTGCATAAATCAAGTTTGCAACCCCCCGACATTCATCGCCTACAAAAGCGCCTATCATGTCGTTTGTGTTCGATAAGGTGGTTGCATTTACATTTAAATATGCAACCATTGTCATTGTATATTCAAATTCATTTTCATTCACTTGCCAAGACGGTGCTTGCGCACTTAATCTTAATGAAATAAGACACGTTATTATAATTACGATAAGTGTTTTTTTATTTTTCATCTAAAATTAGTTTATTGTAATGAATCTCATTGTCTATCGTTGTAGTTAATAAATAGGTACCGATTGCGAAATTAACAGGAATCTTTATAAGGTTGCGACCTTTTTTAATTTCAACTGGCATGTCAAGCAACAACTGGTTTAGCATATTGTAAATACGCACTTGCGTTATTTGCTCATTTTGAGCAGAAAAATCTAAATACACAAATCCGTCCTTACTAGGGTTAGGATAAAATAGAAATTGAGCGTTAGACAAATCAATATCATCCTGGTCAATTATGTAGGGATCTCTGGTTGTTCCTAAAATTGAGTCCGCACCAAAATTAATTGTTTTTGAAGTACGCTTGGTTGTATCTCCATCACCGATATGAAATACCAACAGTTGATTTTGACTTGTATCGCCAACTATGGTCATAAAAGATAACTCTTTATCATTTACCATCTGGGTTACGGAGTGTCCATGTAATTCTCCTGCGGTATTGTATGCATATACATTTGTATAACCGTATGGTAATTGAATAACAGCATTCATATTTTGTGAGAATCCATTAAACGCGCTTTGAGTGTCTGAGCTACTTTTAGCAGAAGTACTTACTACAGCTTTTTTTCTTTTACCTCTAGACAAATAATTAGGATATTTAAATTCTTCCATTTCCGAAGAAGATTTTAACATGTACCCTTTTCCTTTTTCTAAATAAGACAAACTTCCGGCCCATCCATAAATTCGATCATAGATAGCAAATTCATTTTGAGATTTGATCACATCATCTTCTTGGGCATTAAAATTAGACAACGCTTCGCCTACTCTTATATTCTCTCCAATGACGTAAGGAAGCCAGTTCCAGTTTTCGCGGATTGGGAATGTCCAAGTAGATAAATCTACGGAAGTTCCAGACACATCTAAGTTTTGTGCATTTGCTAATCGTACTTTATACATTTTGCTTGTACTAAAGCCTCCATTTGAGCTTATACTTCCTGACCAACTGCTATTGTTCGCATCTTGAGGATCGTTAAAATACGTCTCTAAAAGAGAGGGAGAGTGGCTTAAAATTAGATCATTTGTTTCAAGAGTTAAATTTGCAGTAGTAGTATTTACATTTGAAAAATTAGCGTTTTCTACAGGAAATGATATCCAGGTATAGCCTTGATTTAAGGGAATACTTTGGCTTATTCCTCCTGTATTCTTGAAGATGACAGGGGTAGCATTAGAACCTAAAACTTGATTTAAAACAAACTCTGTTGTTACATTTTCGTTCAATGTTGCTTCTAAGATTTTATCTTCTGAAGAATCCCAAATATTAAAATTTAAAATCTCACCAGACGCTGTGTTTGAATAGACAGTGAGGTAGACCAAATACCCATAGTTCGCGTCATAAATAACTTGAGCCACACCTCTTAATTCGTCATTATAAAATACACCTACTTTATCTTTTAAGTCTTCTGCCAATACATCATCAATATTAATCTGACCTATAATATTCATACTGTATTGAAAATCATTTGGATCTAGAGTCCAATCAATATCAGAGAAAATATTTAATTTTAATTGAATTTTTTGATCATACCCAAAATCGGTACTTAAAAACAAATCTTGTTCATAATCCCCTGCAGCCAAATCACTATCAACTGTTGCTGATATTTCAATACTACTATTTGGGGCTAGCACTCCGCTAGATTCACTTAGCGTTAACCAATTAGGAACATTTAACAAGCTAAAATCTTGAGAGGTCCCTCCAGAATTCACAACAAGAATTGTGTATGTTTTTTCATCTCCAAAAATCATTTCAGCTTCTGAAACTGTTTTGGCTCCGTCTATATACCAATCGACTTGATTTTTATTATAATAGGCAGTCCAAGTGATGGGTGATGCTTGCTGATTCCCTGACGCATCAAACATTCTGTCAACCGTAATATCTAACACTTGACCTTCTATTACAGCCAGGCTAGAGACTACCGGCTCCATAATTATTTGATCGCCATTGATCACATGACTCACTTGAAAATTAATGGTACTTCTTGCAGGTTTAACTGCTGGTCCCATATCATCATAATTTGCTTCACCCGTATTTAGTGAATT
>Ga0209199_1000569_pt1 | contig 51353 bp, 48 predicted proteins | sample COGITO_mtgs_1105_7_FD_184805 | JGI IMG/M metagenome (GOLD analysis project Ga0209199, IMG submission 184805) | Pelagic marine microbial communities from North Sea - COGITO_mtgs_110523 (SPAdes) (version 2) | ecosystem: Environmental > Aquatic > Marine > Epipelagic ... | reverse complement strand
CACCTCCTTTAGATGTAAATCCAAAGTTGAAATTAAACATTGTTGAAATCTCTAACGGTTCTGTAAAACCTAACGGAAGAACTAGCAGTATCGATATCACTATCGAATACTTATGCTACTCACCTATAACAGGTAAATACAGCACAGCTGATGCAGCATATTGGAGAATTGGTTCAAACAATGCAACTGCTTCTTCATGGCCAGAAGAAACTGAAATGATCTACATCTGTAACGGCGTTTACAGAGTCTTGGAATACTGTGGATTATTTGATGGAAATGAATGGTATTTTGAAGTAGAAACTGATGAGTTTGGCAATGTGGTTGATGGTGCAGAGATTACATATCCTGCGACAACTCCAGATGGAGATCCACAAATGTTAAATGGTCAGCCTTTAATTACTTGTGAATTAAACGCTTCAGATTTATCAAATGTTGGATGTAGTAGTTCAAATTATGTTTCTATAAGCGGCGATGATGTAACACTATACATGTCATATGGTTACTTCACTGCAGGTTCTGGATCAAGAGAGTTTTATCAAGAAATGAATAAAATCAACTAAAAAAGAAAAAAGATGAAAAAATTAAAATATATAATATCTTCAGTCTTGGTTGCGGGATTATTAGTAGGCTGTGATGCCGAGTCTCCAAAACAAGATTCTAGTGGCATCGGAAGTACCGATAGATACCCTACACCAACATTTACTTTCAACGGTGGTGAATTAACTGCTAACGAGAGTTTAGAAACAGTGTATACATGGACTGTAACTTTAGATAAAGCAACAGATAGAGCTGTAGAATTTAACTTTGAAGATGCTGGAGGTACAGCAACTATGGGAGAAGATTTCATAGTTACTAAAGCTTCTATAGCTGCCTATGACACAACAGGAACACTAACATTAACTGTACTAGCCGATACGACTCCTGAAGAAACGGAGACAATCAAGCTAAAAGCTAATAGTGGTACTGGATTAGGAACTAAGTATTTGGTAAACCCTAACTCTGAATATCCTTCATTTGAAGCATCAATTGAAAACTATACTTCTGATCAAATCACAGCAACATTTAACTGGGAAACAGATATGATTTTTGATGGTGATCCTTATTCTGCATGTACATATGTTGATATGGATGTCTACATTACTGAAACCGCTGATTGGGGATGGGCTAATGAAATAGGAAACTATGACGGAGCAACAGGAGATTGTCCAGAGGATATTGATATCAATGCATTAGGCGATGGTACATTTTATTTCTGGTCTGATCTGTGGAGTGTTCAATACGCAAGCCTTTGGGCTCCTGGGTTTATGCCAATCACTACCACAATTAGTCAAACAGGGGTAGTATCGTATACATTTGTACAAGATGAAAGTGATTCTTATACAAAAGAAGGTGGAGATACTCAAGGTGGTAATAGCTTACTAATGAAAGTTGTTGTCTCTGGAGATACCTGGGAAGCTACACAAAACTAAATAGGAAAATACACTCTTATTTAATACTAAAAAACCCCGCAATAGCGGGGTTTTTTTATGCCTTTAAATTAACTGCTATTGTCATCCGATTCCTTACTTTTGCACTATGGAAAAAGCAACCAAAATTTACGGCCTTCGTGCTATTATAGAAGCCATTGAAGCAGAGAACACCATTGATAAGGTTTTTTTACAAAAAGGACTCAGTGGCGAATTGTATTCAACACTAGAAAAACTGTTACGAAAACAAAACATCAATTTTTCGTATGTTCCCTTAGAAAAGCTCAACCGCCTAACCCAACACAACCACCAAGGTGCAGTAGCCAACATGTCGCCGATTGCATTTTATGATTTAGAAGAATTGATATCTGCCGTTAAAGAAACCAAGGAAAATCCCTTGTTTTTACTCCTAGACCAGCTTAGTGATGTGCGAAATTTTGGCGCCATCATTAGAACCGCAGAATGTACAGGCGTTGATGGTATCATTATTCAAAAAAGTGGTGGAGCACCCATAAACGGCGATACCGTTAAAACGAGCGCAGGTGCAGTATTTAATATTCCCATATGTAAAGTAGATCATATTAAAGATGCCCTATTTTATTTGCAAGCCTCGGATATAAAGGTTGTAGCAGCAACCGAAAAAACAGAAAATACCATTTATGATATCGATTTTTCACAAGGCTGTGCTATTATTATGGGCTCCGAAGATCGAGGAGTCAACCCTTCTATTTTAAAATTGGTGGACGCTAAAGCCAAACTCCCTATGTATGGCAGTATTGCCTCATTGAACGTTTCTGTAGCTTGTGGTGCTTTTCTTTATGAAGCCGTCAGACAACGCCTCTAAACATCCTTTTCTTTATAGGTATAATGAAACGCTTTGGCTGAATCTGCAGTAGGCTCTTTTTCTGTGTCTAACTCTATAAAATTCCCCTCTGCATCAAACTGTTGCAGAAAAGGGTCTTCTGTTTCGTCATAATTTGAGGCTTCCCAAGCATATTTAGGCGGTTTAGGGATATCGGCTCTAAAAATAATTGCGAAAACCAAGCCTACAAACAACCCTGACAAATGGCCTTCCCAAGACATGTTCTCTTTAACCGGAAATACATACCACAACATACTGCCGTAAAGAAAAATGACTACAAATGATAGTGCTATTAAACGAAAATGTTTAGAGAAAATTCCTTTAAAAAGAGTAAAACTCATCAAGACATAAATAAGTCCACTCGCACCAATATGATAGGCAGAACTCCCAATTATCCAAGTACATAAACCAGAAAGTAAAATACCATATAAAATAACGTTCCAAGCCAATGGGCGATAAAAATAAAACAACCCCATTGATAACAACAATAAAGGGGTGGAGTTGTGATAAAGGTGTTCTAAACTCCCATGAATAAATGGGCTAAAGATGATTCCTTTTAAGCCTGATAGCGTTCGGGGGTACACCCCAAAATCATTCAATCGATATCCAAACCGAAGTTCGATCCAATATACAATCCATATCACTAACACAAACGCAATAGGATAACCAATCACGCCTGTAGAAAATCGAAAGGGTTGTTGTGAATTCATGCTTATAAATTTATTAAACACTAGCAAATAACCCGCCAAAAAAAGCCAATATGTTAGAATGTCATATTTATATAAAAAAAAACTTTAGTTTTGTAATATGAATGCACCATTAGCAGAACGTTTACGTCCAAAAAAATTGACAGATTATATAAGTCAATCCCACCTTATTGGACCCAATGGCGCACTGACACAAGCACTAAAACAAGGGTTGATTCCTTCCATGATTTTTTGGGGACCACCGGGCATTGGAAAAACAACACTTGCCACCATCATAGCCACAGCATCTGAACGTCCCTTTTATACGCTCAGTGCGATCAATTCCGGGGTCAAAGAGGTTAGAGAAGTTATTGAAAAGGCAAAAACAAGTGGCGGTTTATTTACCACCAAAAACCCAATATTATTCATTGATGAGATTCATCGTTTTAGTAAATCGCAACAAGATTCCCTACTTCAAGCGGTAGAAAAAGGATGGGTAACGCTAATAGGAGCTACTACCGAAAACCCAAGTTTTGAGGTCATCTCTGCCCTACTCTCAAGGTGTCAAGTCTATACTTTAAAACCCTTTGATACCAAAGATTTGGAAGCGCTGCTAAAACGTGCGATTGAAACAGACGAAGAACTTTCAAAAAAGAACATTAAACTTCTAGAAACTGAAGCCTTACTGCGGTTGTCTGGTGGTGATGCTCGAAAATTACTCAATATTTTTGAGTTGATTGTTAATTCTGAGACAGCAACTAAAGTGAGCATCACAAATCAGTTGGTTCTAGATAAAGTTCAAAATAGTACGGTTTTATATGACAAAACGGGCGATCAGCATTATGACATCATATCTGCGTTTATTAAATCCATTCGAGGCAGTGACCCCAATGGCGCAGTCTATTGGTTGGCCCGAATGTTGGAAGGCGGAGAAGATGCGAAATTTATTGCACGGCGGTTACTCATTTTAGCGAGTGAAGACATCGGGAATGCTAACCCAACAGCCTTGGTATTGGCAAACAGCACCTTTCAATCTGTCGCAGCAATAGGCATGCCCGAAAGTAGAATTATACTAAGCCAATGTGCCACTTACCTCGCCTGCTCTCCAAAAAGTAATGCTGCCTATATGGCCATAAATCAAGCCATTGATGTGGTGAAAAACACAGGAAACCTTGCTGTGCCACTCGACATTCGAAATGCAGCTACGAAACTCATGAAAGATTTAGGATATGGAGCGTCCTACAAATACGCCCACAATTATGATCTGAATTTTACAGAACAAGAGTTTTTACCAGAAGGCATCGAAAATACACGGTTCTATAAACCTGGAAATAATGCCCGTGAAAAGGCGCAACAAGAATTTTTAAGTCTTCGCTGGAAAGACAAGTATAAAGACTAGATCTAGCGTTTAATATCCAACGCCTCAATCGTAGTTTTTCCATTTTCAATATACTCACGCACCCAGTTTTGTCCGCGTTTATAAATAATACCCGCTTGACCTTCTATAATATAGACATTTTCAAACAGCGTCGCATGTACCGAATATTTGATTGATTTAGAACTTGAATCAATAAAATCATAGCCCGAATTCGTTTGTGTAATTTCTAATCCTGAAGATACAGTTAAGGACGTTTTGGAATCTACAACTTGTGGCGCTTGTTTGGCAGCGGTAACCTCTTTCGTTACTGTAAGGGGTTGTGAATCTTGGCGAGCTAAGGGCTGTATGGCAGGTTTTGGAGACGTTGGTGAAATTTCAGAACGAGCATTGCCCGTATATGCGTAATTAAAATTAGTTAATTCAAAAACTTTTCGAAGCGCTTCGAAATAAGCGTCTTTATAATTCTTGAGTTTAGAACTCCCTATTTCAGAAGTAAATATAACCGTATTCATACAGTTGGTAAGGACCAATTGTAATTTGGTTTTTAAAAACCCTTTCACTTTAATCACATTTGCTTGTAAATTTAAACAGTTATTTTGCGCTAAGTCTTGGGGGTAATCATTTTGTTTATCAACAACTATAAATCCTTTTTTTTCAAGTAGAAATGCGGTTAGAGAATTTAACTGATATTGATCAGAAGACTTTAAAAAATCAAAGCGTTCATTGACCGTAACATATTTATAAGCATTGATTGAAGGTTGTGCAAAGGTATTCATAGTACTGCAAAGCACTAGTAGGAGAATGTAAAGTTTAGTGTTCATAAGTTCTCAATATTGAGTTAAAATCTAAAGATACATTTTTAATTCTAATAACTGATCTACGCCAATGACTTCTGACCCTAGGGTTTCTTTGTGGTAATTAAAACAAATCGCATCAATTCCAAAATTAAGGGCACCCATAATATCAGCTTCTAGGTTGTCTCCGATCATCACGCTCTCTTCTGCAGTGGCTTTGGCCATTTGAAGGGCATGTTTAAAAATTTTAGGGTTTGGTTTCTTAACTCCTACCATCTCAGAATTCGTGACCGTCTGGAAAAAATGGTCGATGTTAGATTGATTTAATTTACCGTGTTGGACTTCCTTAAAGCCATTGGTAATAATATGCAGCGTATACTTGGGCTGTAGATACTCCAAAAGAGCAATCGTATCAGGAAATAAATGGTTGAACGTACTGAGATGTGTAATATAATCATCAGATAATTGATGAATCATTCTTGCAGACACCTCCAAGTTTAAGGCCTTAAATGCGTCAATAAGGCGTGCAAATTTCAAACTCTTTTTATCAATTTTTTCCTCACGATACAATTTCCAATACTGTAGATTTATAGGTACATAAACTTCCAAAAAGGCGCTCAAGTCGATATGCAAATCGTTTAATTTGAATATTTTCTCAAAGGTTAATGCGGAGTTTTTATCAAAATCCCAAAGGGTATGATCTAAGTCTAAAAAAATGTGTTTTTTATGATGAAATGTCATTTGGTATGTCAATTATAATATTAAATAAAGCTTTGAAATCGGTCCATTTTTTAAGCGGACTAAACGCATAATTATGAAAGACAAATGTAAACGTTCCATCTACCTTTTTAACTTCTGAAATGGCTTGCAATAAGGTTTCTTTTTTATCTAAAAAGGAGGCTTTTTTAAGCAGGGCAGAATCCATCAATTGATAGGGATGAATCATTAGAGGAGTTTGAATTTCATAATCCAAATCATAAAATAAAAAAGGCGTACAGGTTCCTGCTCTAAACCCAATAGTTTTTGGATAGCCCATCGTATAATCTGAGGTAATTTCAAGATCAATATAATTCCGGTAAGTTGTAGGTAAATTAACTTTAGAAAACGATGAACGTGCAGATGTCGTAACGAAATTTAAAACGCCATCCATTTGCCGTTTTTCGGATTTTAAAACAGCCATAGAATCGAGCGCCATATAGGACGCCTTAATGCCAACATTACAATAATCGGCAACCGACTTGATTAGCGAAACAAACTGTTTTTTATTGAGACTATTATTTTTGTCATAAGTGGTTAAATTTCCAATTAAAAAAAATACGTCAAACCTTGTTTCTGTAGTTTTTTGACGGTTAATAATCCATTTAAAATTATCATAAGGATCTTTTTTTAATCCAAACAAAACAGGAAAACGATTGTATGAAAACTTCAACCGAAAACGAAATAAATCCGAAACTATACCACCTAATGTTCTGAGTAGCCCTTTGTTTTTAAAGTAATAGGCTACTGGAACATCGATCACAGGGTTAATTGAATACTGGCGAAGTTCAAATTTATAGTTTGGATACTGTTCTTGTAAGGCTTCTTTGAATTTATAGGCCCAAAGATCTATCACTGGTTGGTGCAAAAATCCAAATTGAAAGGCTAAACTTTCTTCTTTTGTAAAGCGACCATATGAATCTTTAACATGGGGTAAATACTCTTCATATCTACTCAATAAAAAAAAGGCTGCTGAAAAAATATCAAATGGGATATGGCTTTTTTCTCCACTACTAAAAAAACACTTTGTGTCCTCCCAAGGTTGTACATTTAACTCTAAGTCCGAAATCCCTTGATCAAACAAAAGGCCATTACTTTTCACGAAAAATTCGCTCCCTAAAGGCTGGGCACCATACGACATTTTAAGACTGTCATGTGCAATAAACGCTTCAATTGTATTTGTAAATGAAACAGGGATTTTAAGAATTCGTGTACAGATTTGTTTAAACACAAATTTGAGTCTTGGAGTAATTTTAGACGTATAAACTAATAACATTATAATAAGCTTTCATCAGAAAAACTAAAATAGGTCTTTTCTGTGACAATTATATGGTCTAAGACTTTAATGTCTAAACTTTTCGCAGCTAATTTAAATTTTTGTGTTAATTTTTTATCTGACTCGCTGGGATTTAGTCCCCCAGAAGGATGGTTATGCACCAAAACAATTGCAGTTGCAGAGTGCTCCAAGGCTTCTTTTAGCACAATACGAACATCGACTATAGTACTGGTAATGCCGCCTTTGCTCAATTGTGTTTTTGCTAAAATTTTATTTGAGTTATTGAGGTATAAAACCCAAAACTCCTCGTAAGCAAGATGCCCTAAAAGGGGATGCATAAGCTCAAAAACAGAAAGACTAGAATTGATTTTATTTAAGCGTTTTAAGGGTGCTTCTCGTCGTCGTCGACTCAGTTCCATGGCTGCTCTAATTTTGACCGCTTTGGCTTCGCCAATACCTTTAAACATCATTAATTGGGCAATCGTTAACTGCCCCAACCCTTGTAAGTCATGCTGCACACTCGACAAAATGCGTTTCGATAAATCTACGGCACTTTCTTGGACTGTTCCAGAGCCAATTAGGATCGCAATTAATTCGGCATCACTTAAAAATCGAGAGCCCTTGTCTCTAAGTTTTTCACGAGGCTGGTCATCTTCAGACCAATTTTTTATAGAGAATGATTTGGGGACCATTTTTATAAATTTATGTGTTACTAATACAATTTCAAACCATCAAATGGACTTCTATACTTTATTTTTAAGCACTTCAAAATCCAAACCGCCATAACTTCCAGAGCTCATTAATAGCACTGTTTTATGATCATATTTCAGAGCCATTAAATATGCTTCAAAAAGCGTTGGATCTGTAAAAATAATCAAATCTTCACGCTCAAAGGCAGTTGCTATTTGAGTTTTGCTAACCGCTTCTAATTGTTTGATTTCAATAGCGTCTGGTGAATAAAATACAACCGCAGTATCTGCGGCGTCTAATGTGTTTTTATAATGCTCCAAAAATTCGGCATTTAAACTACTATAAGTGTGAAGTTCTAAACACGCCACAAGTTCACGTTTTGGATATTGTGACTTTACGGCTTGGGTCGTTGCTTTCACCTTACTTGGGGAATGAGCAAAATCTTTATAAACTACACAATTTGTATTTTCTGCAACTTTTTCTAGACGCTTACTTGCTCCAGAAAAACTTGAAATTGCTTCATAAAAATCATCCTGATCAACACCCATTTGCTGACATATCCATTTAGAACCTGCTAAGTTATTTAAATTATGGGCGCCAAAAACTTCTAATGGAAGTGGTCCTTCTTCAGTATCCAAATACGTTAAACCTGCCTCAATTTTATGTTCGGGAGTTTGGTAAGGGAATTTGCGGATTTGGTTCTCACTTTGCTCAACGATAGTTTTTACATTTATATCTTCAGTGTTATAAGAAATACTCCCCCCAACTGTAATGCTATCTACAAAAATTTTGAATTGCTCTATATAATTTTCGAACGTTGGAAATACATTGATATGATCCCAAGCAATGCCACTCAACAAGGCAATATTTGGTTGGTATAAATGAAATTTTGGGCGACGATCAATTGGTGAACTTAAATATTCGTCACCCTCAAGCACTATAAAATCTGCATCATCTGTAAGCTTTACCATCACATCAAAGCCTTCCAGCTGCGCTCCAACCATATAATCAACATCAATATCATGATAATTTAAAACGTGTAATATCATAGCCGTAATGGTTGTTTTCCCATGACTACCCCCTATCACTACACGAGTTTTATGCTTGGATTGCTCATATAAAAACTCCGGATATGAATATATCTTTAGTCCCAATTCTTGAGCTTTTAAAAGCTCCGGATTGTCCTGTTTAGCATGCATTCCAAGAACCACTGCATCCAGATTTGAGGTGATTTTTTCTGGGTACCACCCAAATTGAGTTGGCAAAAGTCCCGCAGCATTTAATCGCGATTTAGAGGGCTCAAAAATAGTATCATCACTCCCTGTGACGTGTAGCCCATTGTTGTGAAGCGCTAATGCTAAATTGTGCATCGCAGCACCACCTATAGCAATAAAATGTACATTCATATTGAAAGTTTATGAGAAGTAAATATACGGAATGAGCTTAGATTTCTTTAAGGCTTTAACAATAAAATTTTTTGGCGTTCTTCCAATGCCGCTGTAAAATCGGGTTTCAAAAGTAGGGCTTGCTCGAGTGTTGACAATGCTTTTGGAATATTATTCTGAAGCTTAAAAAGCTGAGATTGAATCAAATAAGCCTCCTCTAAAGGCTTACTGTCTTTTGAAGAAATAAGCTCTATATAGTTTTGTATGTATTGCTGCCCTAAAGCAAGTTGAGCGTTCTGTGAGACACAAGCCTTTGCGATTAGAAAATGTAATGAATTGACATGCATACTCGAGTGATTTGAGTGTGGCAATTTCGATTGAAAACACTCCAATTCTTTAAGCGATTCAAGTCCTTTTTTGGAATATGTTTTTGCTAAATCGTCTTGGCTTGAGCTTTCAAAAATATATGCTTTCGCCAAAAACCCATTTGGCTTAGAAAGTTGCTCTAACTGATCCGCATAAATTAGTGCTTTTTTATAACTCCCCCCTAAAAAGCTGGGCAGTTGGGTGAATAACTCTACTAATGCCCATCGCACATTGATGTGTGTTGGATCTAACTCTGCAGCTGTAATAAAAGAGGCTTTGACCTTAGAAATTTGACCGATCGAACTTAGCTTACGTTCGGTTTTGGCAAGCTTTCCTAAGACACCCGCATATTTGTAGTGGTATGTAACACGCTTTGAATCTATATCCAGAAGAGATTTATAAATGGTCACTGCTTTACTCCATTGACTTTGATATCCATAAGCATCCCCCAACAATTCAATTAATGCGATGTCTTTTGGTGATTCGATTAAATACCGTTCTAATGTTATAACCGCTTGATCATAGTTTTTAGAGGCAAATAAGCTCTCAATTTCTTGAGTATAGTTTTGGCCTGTTAAGAAGAATGGGCACAATAAAATCAGAACGAAATTTTTCATTCTTACTGTTTTTTAGCGGTTCAACATCGTCCACAAATGATCTTTAAGCTGCACAATACCTGTTTGTGCAACAGATGAAATAAACAAATAATCGATGGGTAATTCACCATCCAACTCTTGTTTTACCTCCGCTTTTAGCTCCTCGTCTAGCATATCACTTTTAGAGATGGCGATTAGACGATCTTTGTCGAGCATCTCCGGATTATACCGTCTTAACTCGTCTAATAAAATGTCGTATTGTTTTCTGATATTATCGGCATCTGCTGGAATCAAAAACAATAAAATAGAGTTCCGTTCAATATGACGTAAAAAATAATGCCCCAGCCCTTTTCCTTTTGCGGCACCCTCAATAATCCCAGGGATATCCGCCATTACAAACGACTGAAAATCTCTGTACTCTACAATACCTAAATTTGGTTTTAAGGTTGTGAATTCATAATCGGCAATTTTTGGCTTTGCCGACGTAATTACTGATAATAATGTTGATTTTCCAGCATTTGGAAATCCTACTAAACCAACATCTGCTAAAATTTTTAGCTCAATAGTGACATATTTCTCAACCATTGGAAGTCCAGGCTGAGCATACCGTGGTGTTTGGTTTGTTGACGATCTAAAATGCCAATTGCCCAAACCGCCTTTTCCGCCTTCGCAAAGTATAATCTCTTCTTGATTCTCTGTAATTTCAAAGAGAATTTCGTTAGTATCTGTATCCCGAATTACTGTCCCTAATGGCACCTCAATATAGACGTCTTCTCCATCAGCTCCAGAACTACGACTTTTACTTCCAGATCCCCCATGACCGGCTCTAAAGTGACGCTTAAATTTCAAGTGGTGTAACGTCCAAAGATGTTCATTACCGCGCACAATAACATGACCGCCACGTCCACCATCACCACCATCAGGACCTCCCTTAGTGATGAATTTCTCGCGATGAAGATGTACAGATCCTTTTCCTCCATTTCCTGAGCAAGCAAACATTTTTACATAATCTACAAAATTACCTTCTGTCATGAAATGTGATTTATTTTACAGTGTGTTTATTACTGTATTTAACCGAACAGTGATGTCTTCTACAGACCCTACACCGTTCACACCAAAATATTTATCCTTAGCCATATAATATGATTTCAGAATTGCTGTTTCAGCATAATATATTTTTATTCTGTTTCGAACCACCGTTTCATTAGCATCATCAGGACGGCCGCTAGTTTCACCACGTTTGAGAAGGCGTTCAACTAAAATTTCATCATCAACTTCCAAAGCTATCATAGCACTTATTTCTGTATGATGTGATTTTAAAAGTACATCTAAAGCCTCGGCTTGTAAAACATTTCTTGGAAATCCATCAAATATAAACCCGTTTGAATCTGAATTTTTAGCCACTTCAGCACTAAGCATATCGATAGTGACTTGATCTGGAACCAACTCACCTTTGTCCATAAAAGATTTGGCTAGTTTTCCTAAATCTGTTTCGTTTTTAATATTAAACCGAAACACATCTCCTGTAGAAATATGAATTAAATCATAAGTGTCTTTTAGAAAAGCCGCCTGAGTGCCTTTGCCTGCACCTGGAGGGCCAAATAATACTAAATTTTTCATTTCTAATTTAAACTTTAAATTATTGACTTTTTTAAAGGTCTTAGTAATTAACTAAAATCAAGGAGCAAAGATAGTCAATTGTAAAGGTTTTGGTTCCTTTTGATAGCCGATTTTAGTGTCCAATTTCATTTTTAAGTGTATTTTTGTAGTGTATTTATAAAATCGATCAAGAAAATCTTATAATGGAGTATTTTTCATCCCACTTCAAACTTGGTATTTTAGGCGGCGGTCAGCTCGGAAAAATGCTACTGTACTCAACCCGAAAATTCGACATCTACACTTGTGTTTTAGATCCTAGTGAAGACGCCCCAAGTAAACTGGCCTGTAATGAATTTGTTCAGGGAGACTTGATGGATTATGACACAGTTTATAATTTTGGAAAAAATGTAAACACCCTAACAATAGAGATTGAAAATGTTAATATTGAAGCCTTAAAAGCACTTGAAAAAGAAGGAATTACAGTATACCCGTCTTCAAAAACTTTAGAAACAATTCAAAACAAAGCAACCCAAAAGTTGTTTTATAATGCTCATAATTTACCAACTGCACCCTTTAAACGTTTTGCTTTCTCCAATGAAATTCGTACCGCAGTAGAGCACAACAGCATAACGTTTCCATTTGTATGGAAGTGTGCGCAATTTGGCTATGATGGCACTGGCGTGAAAATTGTGCGTTCTTTAGACGATTTAGAAGCCCTCCCAAATGTGGAATGTATTGCAGAAGACTTAATCCCTTTTAAAAGTGAATTGGCCGTTAGTGTTACAAGAAACGAAAAAGGAGAGGTGAAGGTTTATCCTGTTGTAGAAATGGAATTCCATCCCGAAGCGAACCAAGTTGAATATGTTTTATGTCCTGCTCGAATTTCTAAAGAAATTGCAGAAAAAGCGAAACAAATCGCCCTAAAAACTTCCGAGGCATTTGCTCATGTTGGGCTGTTGGCCGTTGAGTTGTTTTTGACACAAGACGATGACATTATGATCAATGAAGTGGCGCCAAGACCACACAATTCAGGACATCAAACTATTGAAGCAAGCTATACCTCCCAATTTGAACAACATATTCGCGCAATTTTAGGTCTACCAATGGGAAGCACAGAAAATAAATTAAGTGGCGTGATGGTTAATCTGGTTGGTGCAGAAGGTCATACTGGAGAAGTTGTCTATCAAAATATAGAAAAAATCATGGAAATGGATGGAGTTACCCCGCATATCTATGGTAAAAAACATACACGTCCATTTCGAAAAATGGGACATGTTACAATTGTTCATTCTAATATCGAAAATGCAAGAACGATTGCTCAAAAAGTAAAACAGTCAATCAAAGTAATAAGTAAATAATATGGCACAAGTAGGAATTATTATGGGAAGCGACAGCGATATGCCTGTCATGAAAGAAGCAATTACAATTTTAGAAGGATTTGATATCCAAGTCGAAGTGGATATTGTGTCTGCACATCGCACTCCAGAAAAACTATTTGATTATGGGGCAAATGCACACAAACGTGGCTTAAAAGTGATTATTGCCGGTGCAGGCGGTGCCGCACATTTACCTGGGATGATTGCTTCACTAAGTCCTTTACCAGTAATTGGCGTCCCCGTAAAGTCTAGCAATTCAATTGATGGATGGGATTCTATATTGTCCATTTTACAAATGCCTGGCGGCGTTCCTGTAGCGACAGTAGCACTGAACGGTGCTAAAAATGCGGGGATCTTAGCCGCACAAATTATTGGAGCCTCTGACACTTGTGTTTTAGATAAAGTTTTGGTTTATAAAGAAGGATTAAAAGCGAAAGTTCTAGACGCTTCCAAAAATATCAAATCCTAAATTTACCCTTAAAAAATCGTTATGAGTATACTTGATACGCGTTTTGAAACGCCCTATAATACTGCACCTTTTTCGCAACTTGAGATAGACGCCTTTTTACCTGCTTTCAAAAAAGCCATTAAAAGTGCTAAAGGTGAAATTGATCATATTACAAAAAACAAGGCTGTCCCTACTTTTGAAAACACGATTGAAGCACTAGAATTTACGGGTGAACAACTCGATCGGATTTCAAGTATATTTTTTAATCTAAATGCTGCAGAAACCAACGCCACGATTCAAAACATAGCACAAGACGTTTCACCATTGCTTACCGAATTTTCTAATGATGTCGCATTAAATACCGCTCTCTTTGAGCGTGTTAAAACCGTTTATAACACTAAAAAAACGCTCGCATTATCCGATGAACAAAGTACCCTTTTAGATAAAAAATATAAAGGGTTTTCTAGAAATGGAGCTAATCTAAACCGCGATCAAAAGGAAAAACTACGCGCAATTGATAAAACACTCAGTAAACTCCAATTGACTTTTGGCGAAAATATTTTAGCAGAAACTAACCGCTATGAACTTCTGATTACTGAATTCTCAGACTTGGAAGGTTTGCCAGAAGGTGCTATCGAAGCTGCCAAACAATTGGCTGACGAAAAAGATAAAAAAGGCTGGTTAATTACACTCGATTACCCGAGCTACATCCCTTTTATGACGTATGCCAAAAACAGAGCCTTACGGCAAGAACTCGCTTTAGCATTTGGCAAAAAAGGGTTCCAAAATGACGCCTTAGATAATCAGGAAATCGTTTTAAAAATCACTCAACTCCGTTATGAAAGAGCTCAACTTTTAGGCTATAAAACGCATGCCCATTTTATATTAGAAGAACGCATGGCTAAAACACCTGAAACTGTACAAAATTTCTTGGAAGACCTTTTATCAAAAGCATTACCAGCAGCACAAAAAGAGTTTAAAGTATTGGAAAACTTTGCAAAAAAATTAGATGGTATAGATCGTTTGGAAAAATGGGATAGCGCGTATTACAGCGAAAAACTAAAACAACAACTTTTCAATTTTGATGACGAACAATTAAAACCCTATTTCAAGTTAGAAAATGTTATTGATGGGGCTTTTAAAGTTGCACAAAAACTATTTGGATTACAATTTACACAACTAGACAATATAGACACGTATCACAAAGACGTTCTGACGTATAAAGTTGAGGATTCAAAACAAAATTTAGTAGCAATTTTTTATGCTGATTTTTTTCCAAGAGCCGGCAAACGCAATGGGGCTTGGATGACCTCCTATAAATCGCAGTTTGTTAAAAATGACATCAACGAAAGACCACACGTCTCTATTGTATGTAACTTTACAAAACCAACTTCAACAAAACCATCTTTACTGACATTTAACGAAGTTACCACTCTTTTTCACGAGTTCGGACATGCGCTTCACGGCATGTTAGCTGACACTATTTACCCGAGTTTATCAGGGACGAGTGTAGCCTGGGATTTTGTGGAATTACCAAGTCAAATTTTGGAAAATTGGTGTTATGAAAAAGAGGCGTTGGCGCTCTTTGCGAAGCATTATGAAACTGGAGAGAACATTCCGATGGCACTTATTGAAAAAATTAAAGCGGCTTCTACTTTTCAACAAGGCATGCAAACGTTAAGACAGCTTAGTTTTGGCTTATTGGATATGAGTTGGCACGGCATAAATCCGACTAAAATAGCAGACGTAAAAGACCATGAAACGGCAGCATTTAAAGCAACTCAATTGTTTCCTAATGTTCCTGAAAACTGTATGTCAACAGCGTTTGCTCACATCTTTCAAGGCGGATACTCATCAGGATATTATAGCTATAAATGGGCCGAAGTTTTAGATGCAGATGCTTTCGAATATTTTAAAGAAAATGATCTTTTTGATCCAGAAATTGCTGAGGCTTTTAAAACTCACATATTAAGTAAAGGTGGAACTCTAGACCCTTTAGAATTGTATATTAAATTTAGAGGACAAAAACCAAAAGTAGAACCGCTACTGAGACGTTCAGGCCTTTTGAATTAATACCATAATCCACAAAATTCCAAGCGTCAGAATTGGAATAGCTTCTACCCAAAAAGCCGTGTAATACCGACTTCGTTTTGGTGTACTTTTAGCTAAAAATAAAATTAATATTACAACTAAAAAAACTACTATTAAAAACCGATTTTGATCAAACTGATGTTTAAAAAATTCTAATAACAACGCATCGCCCAACAAGGCATATCCAATAATTTTGGTATTTCTGACCCCTATTTTTTGTGGTATAGTTGACAGGTAAATTTGATCTAAATCTAGATCTCTAATTTCAAAGGGTAGCATCAAAACAATGATTATAAAAGTGCGCTGTACTATTAAAATCCAATGCTCAAAATTAAGTGATAATTGGGATTCTAAAATTGGCAAAGCAACCGTAGTCATAGCCCAAACAAATGCAATAATATAAATTTTAACGCCACCTATAGACCTTAAATTTTTTGGAGTTTTTAGCCCCATTGGAATGGCATAAAAAAAAGTAATTAACCCTAAAAAAAATAAGAGCATTTGAGTCGCACTTTGAAGTTGTAAAAAGGCATACCCTAAGCCCAAGATACTTAAAGCTGAAACCAACTGAATGTATTTTAATTTGGTAGTAAGCGAGCGGTAATAAAATTTTGCTAATCCAAAATACTTTACAAAATTATAGCCAACGATTGCGGCGCAAAAAACAGCACTGAACAACACTATTGAGCTATTCAAATCCAATTCATAAGTCGTTAAAACACAAAAAGAAAGCACCGCAAGCGCCACATGCAAGCTGCTATTTATATAGAAATCTAAGAGGCGTTTTAGAAGCATCATACTGCAAAAATAGGCAAACTGTTAATAACCCTTAGAATTGTTTAATAACTTTCATTTTGAGAAAATTAAAACCTTATTAATTTCCTTAATTTTGTTTTTTATTCTTGAATCTTAAACGATGAAAACAGATGTATTTGCTCTGAGGCATATTGGGCCAAGAAATGAACATTTCAATGAAATGTTGAACGTTGTTGGCGTAGGTTCTATTGACGAATTGATCGTTGAAACCGTTCCTGATAATATTCGATTACAGTCCCCTTTAGGCTTAGACACACCCTTAAGTGAACAAGAATACATCGAACACATTCATCAGTTGGCTTCAAAAAACAAGGTCTACAAATCTTTTATTGGAATGGGCTATCATCCTTCCAACCTTCCAGCTGTCATTCAACGTAATATTTTAGAAAATCCCGGATGGTACACGGCTTACACGCCATACCAGGCTGAGATTGCGCAAGGGCGTTTAGAAGCCTTGCTCAACTACCAAACCATGATTACAGATTTGACCGGTATGGAGCTTGCTAATGCATCGTTATTAGACGAAAGTACAGCTGCCGCTGAAGCGATGGCATTGCTTTTTGCAGTACGTCCAAAATTACAAATAATAACAGGGGTTGTGAAGTTTTTTGTATCCAATGAAATTTTACCACAAACACTATCTGTTCTCAAAACACGTGCAATTCCCATTGGAATTGAGCTTGTTATTGGCAGTGTTGAAAAGTTTGATTTTTCATCCGAATATTTTGGAGCGCTTTTACAATACCCAGGAAAATCGGGAGTAATTGTGGACTTACAACGTTTTATTTCTGAAGCGAATCAAAATGACATAAAAGTAGCCATAGCTGCTGATATTTTAAGTTTAGTTGTTCTAGAAGCGCCTGGCAAACATGGCGCAGATGTGGTGGTTGGTACCACTCAACGTTTTGGTATTCCTATGGGCTACGGAGGGCCACACGCCGCCTATTTTGCAACAAAAGAAGTTTATAAACGTTTTATTCCTGGAAGAATTATTGGAGTGACCAAAGACATGGATGGCAATCGTGCTTTGCGTATGGCGCTTCAAACCCGCGAACAACATATCAAAAGAGATCGCGCAACATCCAATATTTGTACCGCACAAGTATTGCTTGCAGTCATGGCAGGAATGTATGCCGTATATCACGGTCCAAAAGGATTAAAATATATTGCCCATAAAGTGCATTCTACAACTGTTTCTTTAGCCAATACTCTGGAGGGTTTAGGCTTCGAATTGGTACACCAATCGTTTTTTGACACCATCCAAGTTCGTGTTCCTGAGAATTCAAAGCTCAAAATTAAAGCGGAACAACAGGAAGTTAATTTTTATTATCCTGACGCTACAACAGTTTCTATTTCAGTAAATGAAATCACAACAATTTTAGATCTTAATCTCATTATTTCTATTTTTGGTGAAGTTTATCATAAAACTACGACTCCGATTCAGGCGCTTATTTCAACTCATAGACTACCCGAAATGGCGCAACGCGCTTCCGATTATTTAAGTCAAGAGATTTTTAATAGTTATCATTCTGAAACGGAATTGATGCGTTATATCAAACGCTTAGAACGCAAAGATCTCGCTCTTAATTTCTCAATGATTTCATTAGGGTCTTGCACCATGAAACTCAATGCAGCTGTAGAAATGCTGCCCTTGAGTTGGCCAAATTGGGGAAACATTCACCCGTTTGCACCCCTAGACCAAGTAGAAGGTTACCGAACTGTACTGACTAAGCTCGAAGCACAACTCACCGAAATTACTGGGTTTGCAGGAACATCACTTCAACCCAATTCTGGAGCTCAAGGCGAATTTGCGGGACTGATGGTTATAAGAGCTTATCATGAATCAAGAGGAGATTCACACCGAAATATTTGTATCATTCCATCATCTGCACACGGAACAAACCCTGCGAGCGCGGTGATGGCAGGAATGAAAGTCGTTGTGACAAAATCATCTGAAAATGGAAATATTGATGTAGATGATTTAAGAGAAAAAGCAACCCTTCACAAAGACAACTTAGCTGCCTTGATGGTGACCTATCCCTCAACGCATGGCGTTTATGAATCTGCTATCAAAGAGATTACTAAAATTATTCATGATAATGGTGGGCAGGTTTATATGGATGGCGCTAACATGAATGCTCAAGTTGGGTTGACCAACCCAGGCAATATTGGCGCTGATGTATGCCATTTGAACCTTCATAAAACATTTGCAATACCTCATGGCGGTGGTGGTCCTGGGGTTGGACCAATATGTGTTGCAAAACAATTAACACCATTTTTACCTGGCAATCCATTAATAGAAACAGGAGGCTCAGCAGCCATTAATTCCATTTCAGGTGCTCCTTTCGGATCCTCGTTAGCCTGTTTGATTTCCTATGGCTACATCAAAATGTTAGGGGCAAAAGGACTAACCGATTCTACAAAAATCGCTATCCTAAACGCCAATTACATCAAGGAACGACTTCAAGGATATTATGACACTTTATATTCTGGAGAACGCGGACGTGCGGCGCATGAAATGATTATTGATTGTCGCAATTTTAAAGCTAAAGGGATTGAGGTTGTCGATATTGCAAAACGGCTTATGGATTTTGGGTTTCACGCCCCAACCGTATCTTTTCCTGTTGCTGGTACTATGATGATTGAACCCACAGAAAGTGAAAGTAAGGCGGAAATGGATCGGTTTTGTGATGCGATGATTGCTATCCGAAAAGAAATTGAAACGGCAACCAAAGACCAGCCTAACAACCCTTTAAAAAATGCGCCACATACACAAGAAATGCTCACCAACGATGCCTGGGAACTTCCTTACACAAGAACAGTTGCAGCATTTCCATTAGACTATATAAAAGAAGATAAATTTTGGCCATCTGTTCGTCGCGTTGATGACGCCTATGGCGATCGAAATTTAATTTGTACATGCGCCCCAATTGAGGCCTATGTCGAAGCATAAAACACGCACACTATGAGTATCAAAATTACAGGAGTTGGGAGTTATATTCCAAAAATAGTACAGAAAAACGAGGCCTTCCAACAGCATTCCTTTCTAAATATTGACGGCTCAGAGATTCCGTCTTCTAATGAGGTTATTGTAAAAAAATTCAAAGCTATTACCGGAATTTCAGAACGTCGATATGCTGAAGACCACTTGACAACATCTGATCTTGGCGCGTTAGCCGCAGAACAAGCCATAAAAGATGCTAATATTGATCCTGAAACTATAGATTACATTATCCTGGCTCATAATTTTGGAGATGTTAAAGCTGGCGCTATACAAAGCGATATTTTGCCATGTTTAGCAGCGCGCGTGAAAAATAGTTTAAAAATAAAGAACCCAAAATGTGTGGCTTATGATATCCTTTTTGGTTGTCCTGGTTGGGTCGAAGGCGTAATACAGGCTCAAGCATACATCAAAGCAGGCATGGCCAAACGATGTCTGGTTATCGGTGCTGAAACACTCTCTAGAGTGGTGGATCCTTATGATAGAGATTCTATGATTTATTCGGATGGCGCAGGTGCTACTATTATTGAATCAACAGAAGAAGAAGGCGGTATATTATCGCATGAATCAGCCTCATACACCCATGATGAAGTTTATCATTTATTTTTTGGATGTTCAAACAACAAGTCTTTAGATGAAGATACCCGTTTCATCAAAATGTATGGACGTAAAATATATGAATTCGCATTGTCTAATGTTCCAAGTGCCATGAAAACTTGTTTAGATGCTAGTGGCGTGGATATTAAGGATGTGAAAAAAATATTGATTCATCAAGCCAATGAAAAAATGGATGAAGCCATTATCAGTCGTTTTTATAGGCTTTACAAAACTCCAGTTCCTGAGGGCATCATGCCGATGAGTATTCATAAATTAGGAAATAGTTCGGTAGCCACAGTACCAACGTTATTAGACCTTATTAAAAGGAACCAAATGGAAGGGCATCAACTTCATAAAGGAGATGTTATTATATTTGCTAGTGTGGGTGCAGGAATGCACATCAATGCGATTACTTACAGATACTAATATGTACGGATCTAATTTCCCTAAAAAACGCTACAAGCATACGCTAAAATTTTTTAAGCGTCATGTTTCGCCTACAGAAACTATTTTAGATTTAGGGGTTGCAAATCCGTTTTCTGAAATTTTAAAACATGAAGGGTTTACGATAGAAAATACTTCGGGAGAAGATTTAGATGTTGATACGAGCACGTTAGACGCCAACACTTCTGATGTTGTAACTGCCTTTGAAATATTTGAGCATTTACTCTCGCCTTTTACCGTTTTGAAAAGCATCAAATCCAAAAAATTAGTAGCCAGTATTCCGCTTCGGTTATGGTTTGCTTCCGCCTATCGCAGTAAAACTGACCCTAGAGATCGTCATTTTCACGAGTTTGAATCCTGGCAATTTGACTGGTTATTAGAAAAAGCAGGGTGGAAAATTATTGCTACTGAAAAATGGACGAATCCTACAAAAAAAATTGGAATCAGACCATTGTTTCGCTGGTTCACACCACGTTATTATATTGTTTACGCTGAAAGAATTTGAAGTTTTATATTGTCATACCGGCCCATAACGAAGCTGATTTTATTGGCACAACGCTTCAATCTCTAACAAATCAAACTTTACTACCAACCAAAGTTGTGGTGGTTGATGACCATTCATCAGATGAAACAGCAGCCATTGTAACAGCCTTATCAAAAACGCACCCCTGGATTTCATTGGTTTCAAACACCTCATCAGATGCACACCTACCAGGTGGGAAAATTATAACTGCTTTCTATAAAGGGTATGAAACTTTAGATGCTGAATATGATGTCATTTGCAAATTCGATGCCGATGTAATATTTCCTGAAAATTATCTTGAAACTCTCACAAAGCATTATCATAACAATTCGCGTTTGGGTATGGTTGCCGGACACTGTTATATAGAAAAAAATGGGCAATGGGTATTAGAAAATCTGACTTCAAAAGCTCATATTCGAGGGGGATTAAAAGCATACAGAAAAGTGTGTTTTTCAGATATTGGCGGTCTGAAAAAAGCAATGGGATGGGATACTCTTGATGAATTATTAGCACTTTACTATGGATGGGAATTTAAAACCGATGCTACTTTACACGTAAAACATTTAAAACCTACTGGCGCCCATTATAACCGAAATGCTAAACATTTGCAAGGAACTGCTCTCTACAAAATGCGCTACGGATTTGTATTAGCCTTTTTATCGGCTTTTAAACTCGCATTCAAAAAACGACGCGTGACTCTTTTTTGGGATTATATCATGGGCTATATCAAAGCATCTTTTCAAAGCGAACCTTTTCTCATTGACGCTGATCAAGGCGCGTTTATCAGAGCTTACCGATGGAAAAATATCAAACGAAAATTTAGGCCTCTACAGTAACCATCCAATTTAATTCATCGGGAAGTGTTCCAATTCGAACGCCATTGATGGTGTCTAAAACAAGTTGCCCTACAGGACTCGTATCGGAAACATGAATCAGACTGTCTTTATAACCAATCTCTTGAATCATAGCGATCCCAACAGCAGTACCAGTTCCAAATGCTTCTTCTAATTTGCCAGAATTAGAGGCTTCAATAACCTCATCAATTGTAATGGGACGCTCTTCGACATCATAGCCTTTGTGGCGTAAAAATTCAATCACACTCATCCGTGTAATTCCAGCTAAAATGGAGCCATCTAATGATGGTGTGACAAAAGCACCATTAATTTTAAAAAAAATATTCATGGTACCTACTTCTTGAATATATTTAAATTCCTTAGCATCTAGCCACAGTACTTGATCAAAGCCTTTAGATTTAGCAATTTCGGTAGGCAGTACAGCAGCAGCATAATTTCCTGCAGCTTTTGCCTCACCTGTACCACCATGCGCAGCGCGAATAAAAGTGGTTTCTGCATACAAACGCACACGGTTGGTGTATATTGGTTTTGAGGGCGATGCCATCACAATAAATTTATAGGAGTTTGCAGCCCGCATCCCAATAAAGGCTTCATCGGCAAACATAAAAGGACGTAAATACAACGCACTTCCTTCGTGTGGCGGGATCCATTTTTGGTCCAAATGCACCAATTGTTTCAAGGCCTCTACAAAAAGTGGGATTGGAAACTCTGGCATGCCCAAACGGCGGGCACTAAAATTTAAGCGTTCTGCATTTTTTTCGGGACGAAATAACAAAGGTGCGCCCTTTGTCCCGAGTGTGGCTTTCATGCCTTCAAACAAAGCCTGTCCATAATGCAATGCCATACATGCAGGATGCATTGGAATTGTATCCATAGGCGTAATTCTTGGATTGCACCATTGCCCTTCTTCATAGTCGCAAACAAACATATGATCCGTAAATGTGCGCCCTAAAGCAATTGTATCAAAGTCAAGTCCATCAACATTTGATTTCTTAACTGTTTTAACTGATATTGAATGTGCCATTACTATAAAAGGTTTAAATGAAATTAAACGCCTATTTACTTCTGTTTTTTAGTTGTGATTTTGTGAACTCACTCAAGACTAAGCGGCCACTTATAGCAGCGCGTTTTTTTAGTAATTCTGCCCAGTGTGCTGTGCCATCCCAAATTGTTTTTTTAAGCTGCATTAGGGCTTCTGGATTATAGCTACATAACTGTTCTGCGAATTGCTTCACTTCGGCATCTAGGGATTCTTTCGAAGAACATATTTTCATGTACAACCCCTTGTCGTGTGCCCATTGCGCTGAGAAAAATGTTGAGGCTTCTAAACTTAATTGAGTCATTGCACTTGATCCAATTTTTCGAGTTACGGCAGGCTCAATCACAAACGGACCAATTCCGATAGTGAGTTCGCTTAATTTTATATCTGAATGTGTTGTTGCCATACAATAATCGGTTGCGGCTGCTAACCCAACTCCACCTCCAACAGCTTTGCCTTGCACACGACCAATCGTGAGTTTAGAACAGTTTCGAAGCGCATTGATCACATTGGCAAACCCTTCAAAAAAAGCAGTCCCTTGTTCAGGATTTGAAATGGCTACTAACTCCTCAAAACTTGCGCCTGCACAGAACGTTCGGTCTCCTCCACTTTGTAAGACAATCACGTATATAGAAGGATCGTTAGCGGCCGTTTCTATGGTTTCTGTAAGGGCTGCTAATAAGGATGCTGGTAACGCATTATGAGGTGGATTATAAAATTCAATATAACCAACTTTATTTTCGACATTTAAATGGACGTAAGACGTTGACATAGTGTCTAGATTTGTTTAGGCTAATATACTGGAATTTTAGGGTTTTAAATAGATATCATTAAAACTTCATAAATGGAAACCTTGATTCTAGGGTTTTAACCTTCACAGCCAACTTGGTCAAAAACGCTGTGTGCGCTGCCGCCAAAGGATTAAACGGTCTGTGAGCGAGCCCTTTTTGCAGCTGATTCACCTCTTGCATTATTGCTATAGATTCATCACTAATCCATGAATATTGAAATTTTTTCCAAATATAGTCGATAGCAATCTGGTTTGGATGCACCATGTCTTCATTATAAAAACGATAGTCTCTAAGCTCATCCATCAACAGCTCATAGGAAGGGAAATACTGTATGTTTTTTGAGGGTTCAACTACAGAATGGACAGCAGCCATAAGATGGGCTTTACTTTGGTTATTTTCAACAAAACCGTCTTTTAGATGTCGGACTGGAGAAATTGAAAACACAATAGTCACCTTTGGATTAAATGCTTTCAGGACTGAAATAATAGTTGCAAAAATCTTTTGAAGTTGATCGACACTTAAAATCGATTTTTCAAACTGGTCTTGAGGTTGTTTATGGCAGTTTGCCACAACAGTTTGTGATTGTATATGTTTATAAACCCAAGCTGTACCAAATGTCAGAAAGACATGAGAGGCGCTTTTTAAGTGGTCTTGAGTGGATTGCAAAGCCGTATTTAAGCCTGTTATCATTTCGGATTTCGAAGTGCTATTTAATCGAGAGTGTGCTCGGAAACTTTGCCAACAATCATTACTATAAAAAACATCTTTTTCAGTGTATGGAGTCGATGCTTTTGCTCTAATCAATAGCTCGGAAATTGCTACGGGATTAAATAATACCCCAAGAGGATTAACCTTATTCTGAAACTTAAAATAGGACAGCTTTTTCGCCATATTTTCTGCAAAACACGATCCTAACAACAGCAGTTTTGAATCGTAGTCGATAGCTGGTGTTTGTTGTATTAAAGGAATCTGAGTTTGTAGCTTCACAATACTTAGATTACAAGATATACGATTTTGCTTTTTCTAGAGCCTCTTTTAACCCGTCAGGATGCTTACCACCAGCAGTAGCATAAAAGGGTTGTCCACCGCCTCCGCCTTGAATGTAACGTCCAAGTTCGCGCACAATGGTTCCCGCATTAAGGTCTTTCGCAGTCACGAGTCCTTTTGACACATAACAGCTGAGTAATGCTTTGCCGTTTTGTTCTGAACCAAAAAGTAACACTGCATTATCAAACGCTTGCCCTAGTTCAAAAGATAAATCTTTAATTCCCGCGGCATCTAAATCTACCTGTTTCGCTAAAAAATGAACCCCATTAATCAGTTCTACTTCATGTTTTAAATTCCCTTTCATTGCCGCTGCCTTGTCTTTTAAAAGGGCTTCAATTTGTTTCTTGAGTTTAGAGTTTTCTGCTTTCAAATCCATAAGAGATTTGACAGGGTCACTTGAATTATTAAGTGCTGATTTTAAGCGTTCAAAGCTAGCATTGTTTTGAACATAAAATTCTTTAGCAGCATCATTTGTAATGGCTTCAATACGCCGTATTCCTGAAGCAACTGCGCCTTCCGACTTGATTTTAAAATGCCATATATCTGCTGTATTCTTGACATGCGTTCCACCGCATAATTCGATAGAATTACCAAAACGAATGGTACGAACCACGTCGCCATATTTTTCGCCAAAAAGTGCCATAGCGCCGTCTGAAACAGCCTGTTCCATTGGTACGGCACGGTGTTCTTCCAAGTCTAATTTACCTTCAATACGCGCATTGACAAAATTTTCAATCTCTTTGAGTTGTTCATCAGTAACTTTTGAAAAATGAGAAAAATCAAAACGTAAATATTTAGAATGAACTGCTGATCCTTTCTGCTCGACATGTGTTCCCAAAATTTCTCTCAATGCTTGATGGAGTAAATGAGTAGCTGTATGGTTACATTCTGTACGAAAGCGTTGATTTGCGTCCACTACAGCCGTGAAGGTGTCGGTTATATTTTTCGGTAAATGTTTCGCCATATGAATGGCTACATTATTTTCTTTTTTAGTATCTAAAATATAAACTACATCGCCGTTAGCGGCTTCTAAATAGCCTTTGTCACCAACCTGTCCACCACTTTCAGAATAAAACGGGGTGAGGTTAAACACTAACTGGTAGTGTTCACCATCTTTAACAGAAGTTACTTTTCTGTATTTTGTGAGTTTAACAGTAGTTTTTAAGACATCGTACCCCACAAATTCCTGCACCGCATCATCTAAAACAATCGTCCAATCTTCGGTTGAAACCTCACTAGCAGCTCTGGAACGGTTTTTTTGTTTTTGAAGTTCCACCTCAAAACCAGCATTGTCTAAAGTCATTTCTTTTTCACTAAGGATCAAGGCCGTTAAATCGACGGGGAATCCATAGGTGTCGTATAATTCAAAAGCTTTATCTCCTGAGACTTGTGTGCCTTTTGTGGTTTCTATAATCCGATCTAAAAGTACGAGTCCTTGGTCGAGTGTTCTTAAAAAAGACGTTTCTTCTTCTTTAATTACATTTTGAATTAATTGTTTTTGAGCCAATAATTCTGGAAAAACTGCACCCATTTGCTTAGTGAGCACAGAAACCAATCGATACATAAAAGGATCTTTAAGCTCCAAAAATGTAAATCCGTAACGTACAGCCCGCCTTAAAATTCTTCGAATTACGTAACCAGCGCCAGTATTACTAGGCAACTGACCATCTGCAATAGAAAAAGCAACGGCTCTTACATGGTCGGCTATAACGCGGATGGCTATATCTTGTTTGAGTTGTTTACCGTAATCTAAACCTGAGATGGTTTCAATTTCGCGAATTATAGGCGTAAACACATCCGTATCATAATTAGAGGTCACATTTTGAAGCACCATACAAAGGCGCTCAAATCCCATACCCGTGTCAATGTGTTTGTTGGGCAGAGGGTCTAAACTTCCATTGGCTTTACGGTTAAATTCCATAAAGACAAGGTTCCATATTTCAACAACTTGTGGATGGTCTTTATTAATCAATTCATGACCAGGCACTTTTGCTTTATCTGCTTTGGAACGGATGTCTACATGTATTTCACTACATGGTCCACAAGGCCCTTGCTCACCCATTTCCCAAAAATTATCTGCCTTATTACCCATAAGAATACGGTCTTCAGGAATCAATGTTTTCCAAATGTTATAGGCTTCAGAATCCATAGGGGTATTATCGTCTTTACTGCCTTCAAATACGGTTACATACAGAATATCTTTATCAATTTGATAGACTTCAGTCAACAGTTCCCAAGCCCATTCAATAGCTTCTTTTTTGAAGTAATCCCCAAAACTCCAATTCCCCAACATCTCAAAGAGCGTGTGGTGATAGGTGTCATAGCCCACTTCTTCCAAGTCATTGTGTTTTCCTGAAACTCGTAAACATTTTTGAGTATCGGTAATTCGATTTTTTGGTGGGGTTTCATCTTCAAGAAAATAGGCTTTGAATGGTGCCATTCCCGAATTGACAAACAACAAGGACGGATCGTCTTTTACGACCATTGGTGCTGAAGCTAAAACTTGGTGTTTTTTTGTTTCAAAAAAGGCTAAAAATTGAGATCTTATATCTTGAGATTTCATGCAAAAATGTTAAGCTTAGTGTAATAATTTGTATTTAATTCGAAACAATTTATATCTTTGTTCAGAAGACAATCTTTAACTAGTGAAGATTATCTATTATTCAACAAAAATAGAACTTTTTAGGCAATGTCTAATGTAAAATATTATTACGATCCCGAAACACTTACCTATCGACAGATAATTCGGAAAAAAAGAACGGCATTTAAACAGACGTTTATTTTCTTATTAGCGGCGAGCATGTTTGGGTTTTTAATCGTTTTGGTAGCGGGTCAATATTTTGAATCTCCGAGAGAAAAAGCACTTAATAGGGAATTAGAAAACCTAACTCTACACTTCAATCTTCTTAATAAAAAAATGGAAGAAGTAGAAGCAGTTCTAACAAATATTGAAGATCGTGACAATGCCATTTACCGACTGTATTTTGAGGCGAATCCAATCCCTGAAGAACAACGTAAACAAGGTCTTGGTGGAGTTAACCGCTACAAAAAATATGAAGGATTCAATAATTCAGAATTAATCATTGATGCCAACAAACGGATAGATGTCCTTCAAAAACGCATCATTGTGCAATCCAAATCACTTGATGAAATCACTGAATTAGCAAAAGACAAAGAGAATTTTTTAGCTAAGATTCCCGCAATTCAACCTATAAAAAATGAAGATCTAACGCGTATGGCATCAGGCTATGGCTACCGAAGTGATCCCTTTACTAAGGTTCGTAAATTTCATTATGGAATGGACTTTACCGCACCACGAGGCACCCCTGTTTATGCCACTGGTGATGGCGTCATTAAGCGTGCAGATAGTCGATCTTCGGGCTATGGACGACACATTCGAATAGATCACGGGTATGGTTATAGTAGTTTATATGCACACCTCTATAAATATAATGTTAGAAGAGGCCAAAAGGTAAAACGTGGCGATCTGATTGGATATGTTGGAAGTACAGGACGCTCTCAAGCACCTCACTTACATTATGAAGTTTTCAAAGATAAGAAACGAATAAACCCTGTAAATTTTTATTACGGTAATCTGAGTCCTGAAGAGTTTAACACCTTGTTGGCCATCGCTTCACTTGAAAACCAATCTTTAGATTAAAATGCATTTAGACCTCCCCACAAAACGCTATTACAGTATTGGAGAAATTGCCAAAGCATTTGATGTTAATGCGTCTTTGATACGGTTTTGGGATAAAGAATTTGAAGCGCTTAAACCTAAAAAAAACGCCAAAGGCAACCGTAGATTTACACCTGAAGATGTTCAGAATTTAAAGTTAATCTACAACCTTGTCAAAGAACGCGGCTATACGCTTGAAGGGGCTAAAACTTATCTTAAGGAACAAGATCAAAAATCCTTAGAAAATTTTGAAATTATCACAAAATTAGAGCGCGTGAAAAATGAATTAATAAAACTAAAAAATCAACTCTAAACCCAATTAATTATGAAAAAATGGTTTATACCTTTAATACTTATTGCTGTAATCGTTTATGCAATTTATAGCACGGCCGTTGGATTTAACAATACTGCTGTAGAATATGAAGCCAATGCAAAAACCGCTTGGTCAAATGTCGAAAGTTCTTACCAACGCCGAAATGATTTGATTGGAAACCTTGTAAAAACAGTTCAAGGTGCTGCCGAATTTGAAAAAAACACCCTCACTCAGGTCATCGAGGCGAGAGCTAAAGCTACCGCTGTGAGTATTGATCCGACAAATATTACCCCAGAAAATTTAGCTGCATTTCAACAAGCGCAAAGCGGACTTAGTGGAGCATTGTCAAAACTTTTAGTAACAGTAGAACGCTATCCAGAACTAAAGGCTAATCAAAACTTTTTAGATTTGCAAAATCAATTGGAAGGCACGGAAAACAGAATCAATGTGGCTAGAGATCGATTTAATGCAGCTGTAAACATTTATGATATTTTCATTAAAAAATTTCCTAACTCTGTTTTGGCCGGATGGTTCGGATTTGATGACATGACACGATACAAAGCGAATGCTGGTTCAGAAAATGCACCTGATGTTGAGTTTGATTTTAACTAATGGCTACTCTAGAAAATTTCTTAAGTGCTAAAGATGAAGAACAAATAGTTGAGGCTATTCGACTAGCCGAACAAAAGACTTCAGGAGAAATCCGTGTGCATATCGAAGATCAGAGCTCACTTTCCGTTGAAGAACGTGCCAAAGAGGTGTTCCATCACTTGAAAATGGATCAAACTAAACTTCAAAACGGTGTTCTCATTTATATTGCTGTAGGCCATCATAAATTTGGTATTTTTGGAGACAAAGGCATTGATTCAAAAGTCGATTCAACATTTTGGAATGATACTCGAGATGTGATGCGCAACTTATTTAAAAAAGGGGAGTTTAAAGAAGGGATTATACAAGGGATTCAGACGGCAAGTCAAGCCCTCGAAATTCATTTTCCTTGGGAGGCAGATGACACAGATGAATTATCAAATTCTATTTCCAAAGGCGAGGATTTATGAATATTAGACTACAAAAAATAGCAGTACTCTATGTGGTCATTTTGATATTGACATTCAACTTTGCTCATGCGCAATATCAGATTCCCTCAAAACCGACAGTACAAACAAGCATTTATGACTATAGCAGTCTTTTAAGCCCACAAGAAGCTTCTGCATTAGAGCAAAAACTCATTCGCTACTCTGACAGCACATCAACTCAAATTGTGATAGCGATTATTAATTCTACCAAAGGCGAATACATCAATTATCTAGCGACCAATTGGGCACAAGAATGGGGTATTGGAAAGTCCAAAAAAGATAATGGCGTTTTTATTTTATTAGCCAAAAATGATCGCAAAATTAACATCAGTACTGGGTATGGTGTGGAGCATTTACTTACGGATAAAATGTGCAGCAGAATTATTCAAGAATCGATCATTCCTTTTTTTAAGAAAAACGATTATTATGGTGGGTTAAATTCGGGTAGTACTCAGATTTTCAAAGTCCTAACTGGGGAATTCAAAGCATCTTCTTTTCCCCAACAAAAGAGCGTTAATTTTGAAAAAATAATAGCACTAATTTTCTTCTTTATCTTTTTGATTTTAATTTTAAAAAATAAAAAAAACAGGGGTAATAAAAATGGCGGAAATCGTCGTCCAACGAGTCTACTAGACGCTATTCTATTGAGCAGTTTAGGACGTGGTAATTTTAGCGGCAGTTCCAGTGGTGGTTTTGGAAGTGGTGGTTTTGGTGGTGGCTTCGGCGGGGGCGGTTTCGGCGGTGGTGGCGCCTCTGGAGGCTGGTAAAGCTTATTTTTTACGCATATATACCGTAATTGGCACCCCTTTAAAATCATACAATTCTCTAAGTTTATTTTCTAAAAATCGTTTATACGGCTCCTTTACGTATTGTGGAAGATTACAGAAAAATGCAAATTGTGGCTGTGGCGTTGGCAACTGCATTATGTATTTTATTTTTACAAATTTTCCTTTCAAAGCCGGCGGTGGATAGTTTTCAATTATTGGTAATAAATCGTCATTCAGAACACTTGTTTTTAGGCGTTTTGATCGGTTTTTATACACGTCAAGGGCAGTTTCCATAGCTTTATAAATACGCTGCTTAGACAGTGCCGATATGAACACAATGGGCACATCTGTAAAGGGCTTGATTTGCTCCCGAATGTGCGTTTCATAGGCTTTGGTCGTTTTGGTGTCTTTCTCAACCAAATCCCATTTATTAACCAAAATTACAATGCCTTTATGGTTGCGTTGGGCTAACCAAAAAATATTTTGAACTTGACCGTCAAATCCACGTTGCGCATCACAAACCAACAAACATACATCGGCATGCTCGATAGCACGTACGGATCGCATTACCGAATAAAACTCCAAATCTTCTTTGACTTTTGATTTTCGGCGAATTCCTGCCGTATCGACCAAATTAAATTCAAATCCAAAGCGGTTGTATTTTGTGTCGATTGAATCTCGGGTAGTTCCTGCAATATCTGTAACAATATAACGGTCCTCACCTATCAAAGCATTAATAAACGATGATTTCCCTGCATTTGGACGGCCTACAACTGCAAATCGAGGTAGGATTGATTCTTCTACTTCCTCTACTTCAGGCAACGCTTCAACTAAGGCATCTAGCAAATCACCGGTCCCGCTTCCATTGATACTTGCAATCGTAAAATACGCCCCTAACCCTAAAGCATAGAACTCTACGGCATCTTGCTCACGCATGGCATTGTCCACTTTGTTTATCACTAAAAAAACGGGTTTTTGAACTTTTCTAAGCAATTTAGCCACGTCTTCATCCATGCCAGTTACACCAGACTCCACGTCAACCATAAAAATAATAGCATCTGCTTCTTCTATGGCCAGCTCAACTTGTTTGTCGATTTCTGCCTCAAAAACATCATCGCTACCAAGGACATATCCACCGGTATCGATTAAAGAGAACTCTTTGCCGTTCCAATCGCTTTTGCCGTAATGGCGATCGCGGGTTACCCCACTCACGGCATCAACAATGGCTTCTCGCCTTTGAATCAACCGGTTAAAAAATGTAGATTTCCCCACATTTGGACGTCCTACTATCGCTACAATATTGCTCATATGCTTATAAAATTGCTGCAAAAATAGGAAATATCCTTTTGGTAAGCTGTTTTTTCTGAAAGTTTAAAAACGATATAAGCGGAAATGATTCACTTTAGATGTTTCTCAGCTGTGAAGAGATAGAAATTTGTACTTTAATTCTTTTGAAACTAGAAAACCCGAACAAATATGTTTAAATTTTTAGGAGTTATTGTACCCAAAACGTTTGAGTTGGTTTTGGCTAGATCTCCAGTTTTTATTGACTTTGACATACAATTCTAAGTGGACTTGCTTGCCAAAAAATTGCTCTAGATCTTTCCGCGCTTCTACACCAACTCGTTTCAAAGCACTTCCTTTATGACCAATAATGATTCCTTTTTGAGTTTCGCGTTCTACCATAATTACAGAACGCATCCGGATGATAGCGTCTTCTTCAAAAAATTCTTCTGTGACAACCTCAACGGCATACGGAATTTCTTTTTTGTAGTGCATCAAAATCTTTTCACGGATTTTTTCATTGACAAAAAACCGTTCGGGTTTATCTGTCAATTGATCTTTAGGGTAATAGGCAGGAGATTCAGGCAATAATTCTAAAATACGATCAAAAACTGTGTTCACATTAAAACCTTCCAAGGCAGAAATGGCTATAAATTCTGCGTTGGGAACTTTTTGTTGCCACAACTGTGCTTGTGCTTCTAGTTGTTCTTGATTGGAGGTATCAATTTTATTTAACAGTAATAAAACAGGTTTTTTGGAGGCAGTGATTTTATTGAAAAACGCTTCGTCTTTCAATTCTTTTTCGCCAATTTCAACCATATAAATTAAAATATCAGCATCTTCAAAAGCAGATTTAACAAAATCCATCATTGAGCTTTGTAGCTCGTAAGCTGGCTTAATAATTCCTGGCGTATCTGAAAGAATAACCTGAAAATCATCGCCATTTACAATGCCTAAAATTCGGTGGCGCGTAGTTTGTGCCTTTGACGTAATAATGGATAACTTTTCGCCCACAAAGGCATTCATCAACGTTGATTTTCCGACGTTTGGATTTCCAATAATATTAACAAAACCAGCTTTGTGCATTTACTTTTAAATTTCGACAAAGTTACAACCTTACTTTTAAACTAGCTAAGCTTTAAATACTTAAGAATCCAAGGCAGAACGCATAAAATCTTCCACTTTATCTACCATAGCGCTACTTCCACAAACAAAAGGCACACGTTGGTGCAGCTTTGTTGGTACAATATCCAAAATTCGAGTTGTACCATCACTAGCTTTACCCGCAGCTTGTTCCGCTAAAAATGCCATAGGATTACACTCATATAACAAACGAAGTTTTCCGTTGGGATTTTTGGAACTTGTAGGGTATAAATAAATTCCGCCTTTAATCATATTACGGTGAAAATCCGACACTAGAGACCCTATATACCGCGAAGTATAAGGACGATTTCCTTCTTCCATTTGGCAGTATTTGATGTAGTTTTTGATGCCTTGCGAAAAATGTATATAATTCCCTTCATTTACAGAATAAATAGACCCGTGCTTAGGAAATTGCATTTTTGGATGAGACAAGTAAAATGTCCCAATCGCTGGGTTTAAAGTGAATCCATTGACTCCATCGCCAGTAGTGTAAACCAACATAGTAGAAGTACCGTAAATAATGTATCCCGCTGCAACTTGTTCGCTTCCTTTTTGTAAAAAATCTTGATCTTGAACAGGAGTTCCCAAAGGCGTTACACGGCGATAAATTGAAAAAATAGTCCCTACGGATACATTCACATCAATATTGGAAGATCCATCCAAGGGGTCTATCAGGACAATGTATTTATTTTGATGGTTTTTATCGTTGCTATTAATCGCAATAAAGCTATCCTCTTCTTCACTGGCAATACCACAAACAATATTACGGTTGACAAGCGTTTGAATAAATTTTTCATTGGCATAAACATCCAATTTTTGCTGGTTTTCGCCTTGGACGTTAGTATCTCCAGCAGTGCCCAAAATATCAACTAGACCGGCTTTATTCACTTCGTAGTTGACCACTTTAGCCGCCAATCGAATGGAGTTTATGAGTCGTGATAATTCGCCAGAAGTATACTTGAAAGACGATTGGTGTTCAATGATAAATTCTCCGAGCGTTTGGTGTTTTTGAGGCATTTGGTTCAGAATTTATGCAAATATCTAATTTTTTAGAGAACTACAACGTTTTCGTCGTTATTTTATTTGAGAAATTTAAAACGCTTTTAAGTATCTTTGGAGTTCCAAAAACAGCATATGAATTATCACATAAGAAAAGCAGTTACTAGCGATATGAGTCAAGTTTTAAACTTAATTACCGAGCTCGCTATTTTTGAAAAAGAACCTAATGCCGTCGAAATTACAGAAGCAGATTTAATTGCCAAAGGATTTGGCAACAGTGCTGAATTTGATTGTTTTGTAGCGGAAGTTGATCAGAATGTAGTGGGGATTGCATTGGTATATTCACGTTTTTCGACTTGGAAAGGCACTGTTCTTCACCTAGAAGATTTAATTGTTTCGGAGCGTATGCGTGGTCATGGCCTGGGCTCTGCACTTTTGGATCAAGTGATCCTTCATGCTGAAGATAAAGGCGTCAAACGTGTTTGTTGGGAGGTTATTGACTGGAATGCGCCTGCAATTGAATTTTATGAGCGTAAAGGCGCTAATGTGATGCGCGATTGGAATGTCGTTCAGCTAGACGAACAGGGAATTAAAAATTACATCTCAAAACTAAATTAATGCAGATTTTTAAATTTGGGGGCGCTTCTGTTAAGGACGCTGAAGGCGTAAAAAACTTAGCGCATGTTTTACAAACTGTTGGCTATAGCAACACACTTATCGTGGTGTCAGCTATGGGAAAAACAACAAATGCCATGGAAATGGTGATTTCGAATTATTTTGAGGCCAAACACGAGCTTCAAAGTTCGATACAAGATGTAAAAAAATACCACAATAATATTCTTTTAGATTTGTTTGAAAACGAACGGCATCCTGTGTTTGAAACTGTGGATCGCTTATTTCAAGGAATAGTTCAGTTTTTGGAGCATAACAAATCTCCAAACTACAACTTTGTATATGATCAAGTTATTGGATTTGGAGAATTAATTTCTACCACTATTATCAGTTCGTATTTAAATGATATTGGAGTAACAAATACGTGGTTAGATGTGAGAGATCTTATAAAAACAGATAATTATTACCGAAATGCAAAAATTAATTGGAATCAAACCCAAACGTTAATATCTGCGCAAGTAGATACCAAAAAATTAAATATCACGCAAGGATTTTTAGGAAGTGATGCTAATAATTTTACAACCACACTAGGGCGAGAGGGTAGCGATTATACGGCAGCGGTTTTTGCCTATTGTCTGAATGCTAATGCAGTAACAATATGGAAAGATGTGCCTGGCGTGCTTAATGCTGATCCACGTTATTTTGAGAATGCTGAATTGTTGCACCAATTATCTTATACCGAGGCGATAGAATTGTCCTATTATGGAGCATCTGTTATTCACCCAAAAACACTTCAACCTTTGCAACGCAAAGAAATTCCACTGTATGTCAAGTCGTTTTTAAACCCTGAAAATACAGGCACAACAGTGGGTAAAGATTTAGAACTAAACCCAAAAGTGCCGTGTTATATTTTAAAACAAAATCAAATTTTAATTTCAATTTCATCCCTTGATTTTTCATATATAGTCGAAGATAACATCAGTCATATTTTTAGTTTACTACACGAATACAAAATGAAAGTTAGTATGCTTCAAAATTCGGCGATAAGCTTTTCTGTATGTATTGAAAACAATTATAATAACCTCGACCGTTTAGTGTTACATTTAAAGGCAAAGTATAAAGTATCCACACACAAAGCAGTTAAGTTATACACTATCAGACACTACACCTCACAAGCTATTGAAGCGATGGAAACAGATAAAACTGTTCTTTTAAAGCAAATCACTCCTGAGATCGTACAAATTATTACGACCTAAATTCATTGTTTATTCATAAAAAAAGTATTTTTTTTAAGACCAAAACACTATGAGCATTGTAAGCCCCAAAGAAATTGCAAAAGCACTTAAGCTCGAAAACTACGGGATTATAGGGACCTTTATCGGCTGGATATTCATGAAGGTATTTAAGATTTCTAGGATTAATAAGATTTACACTAAAAACAAACACAAAAGCGATCTTGATTTTTTAAATGCCCTTTTAGCAGATTTTCAGATTCGATTCGAAATTCCCGAAGAAGATTTAAAACGTTTACCAAAAGACGGTGCTTATATTACGGTTTCTAACCATCCACTTGGTGGCATCGATGGAATTTTACTTCTAAAATTAATGCTTGAACAGCGCAGCGATTTTAAAATTATAGCTAATTTTTTATTGCATCGAATAGCGCCTTTGGTGCCGTACATACTACCGGTTAATCCATTTGAAAACCACAAAGAGGCCCAATCGAGTGTTGCTGGATTCAAGAGCGCTTTATTGCATTTACAAAATGGGCAGCCTCTGGGCATATTTCCAGCAGGGGAAGTTTCCACGTACAAAGATGGGAAACTTGTGGTCGATAAACCATGGGAGCCCGCCGCCATGAAACTCATTCAACGTGCCGAAGTGCCCATTGTACCCCTCTATTTTCACGCCAAAAATAGTCGCTTGTTTTACCGACTCTCAAAACTCAGTGCGGCCTTAAGAACGGCCAAACTTCCTTCGGAATTATTAACCCAAAAGAAACGAGTTATTAAAGTAAGAATAGGCAAACCAATTCCTATAAAAGACCAAAAAGAGCACCCGACTTTGGAGGGGTTTTCTGATTTTGTGAGGCGCAAAACCTATATGCTTTCAAAGAGTTTCGAAAGCCCTAAAATTTTAACAAACCTCACCTCAAGTTTAAAAATAACCAAGGCGCCAAAAACAATTGTGACGCCAGCACCTTCAGAAGAAATGTGTTCGGAAGTTGAGAATTTGAAAGCCGATAACCACCGGCTTTTAAAGAGCAAAAACTACGAGGTCTATTTGGCTGCTGCAGCCAAAATACCCACTATTTTACACGAGATAGGGCGCTTGCGAGAACTTACCTTCAGAGATATTGGAGAAGGCACAAATAAAGCCATAGACTTGGACAAATTTGACTATTATTATCACCATATGTTTTTATGGGATACCGATGCTCAGTGTCTTGTGGGTGCTTATCGGATGGGCTTTGGCAGTGAGATTTTTGAGGCCAAAGGTATTGATGGGTTTTACTTGCAAGACTTGTTTCGTTTTGAACCCGAACTGCATTCCATGATGCGTCAGTCTATTGAGCTAGGGCGGGCATTTATTATCAAAGCCTATCAACAAAAACCAATGCCGCTGTTTCTATTGTGGAAAGGCATCGTGCATACTACCTTACGTTTTCCAGATCACAAATACCTCATTGGTGGCGTGAGTATTAGTAATCAATTTTCAAATTTTTCTAAATCCTTGATGATTGAGTTTATGAAATCGCATTATTATGATCCCTATTTAGCGCAATATGTGCACCCAAAGAAAGAATTTAAAGTGAAACTCAAAGATGCAGACAAGGATTTTGTGTTTGATGCTACTGCAGCTGACTTGAATAGGTTTGATAAAATTATTGACGACATTGAGCCAGGAGCTTTGCGCCTCCCTGTACTGCTCAAAAAATACATCAAACAGAACGCACGTCTCATTGGTTTTAATGTAGATCCTCTATTTAATAATGCCGTAGATGGTTTGATGTATATCCGTATTGCGGATATTCCCGAAAGTACCGTACGTCCAGTGATGGAAGAATTTCAAGCCAAACTGGAACGTACCTATGGCCCTACGGAGGGAAACTAAAGAGACTGTTTGTAATTTCAGTTGATTTTTTTTGTAGTTTTATAGAGTCCTATCACTTAACCTAAAATTATGAAACGTAAAAAATTCAAAACCTTTTTAGCAATCTTAGTATTTTTGATAGTACTCGCCTTATTATTTATCAACTGGTATTGTTTCAAAGAAGGATTAGGCGCTTAATAGCTTCGCTTTAATTAGGTTTACTACACTTTACTCTGCAAAGTATCGCAATAAAAACACCTCAAAAGGGAACGCTTTTTCTAAAAACGTTCCGCCACAAACGCCTTCATATAGTCTTTAATTTCTGTACGGGCTTTTAGGAATGCGGCATGTTTTTCTTGATCAGTTCCAACAAGTTTAGAGGGGTCAAAAAAATCATGATGCAAACGCTCGGCATTCGGGCTGGCGATAAATGGACAATTTTCTTTGGCATGGTCACAAACCGTGATGATATAGTCAAAATTGATAGCTGCATATTCATCGACATGATTGGAGGTATGTTCCGAAATATCAATTCCATCTTCTTTCATAATGGCTGCAGCGCCTGGATTTATGCCGTGCGTTTCAATACCAGCACTGTAAATAGTAGCGTGGTTTGCTGCGAATTGATTTAAATAGCCGTGTGCCATTTGGCTACGGCAGGAGTTTCCTGTACAAAGGACTAAAATATTTTTCATGTATTTATTTTATTATTGCTCAAACGCACTATCAATCGGTTCCCAGAGCTCAATCTTATTCCCTTCAGGGTCTAAAATCCATGCAAATTTGCCGTAATCGAACGTTTGTATTTCGCCTACAATAGTAACACCTTCTGACTTAAGTACGGTTATCAAATTGTTAAGGTTTTCAACCCTGAAATTAACCATAAAAGGCTGCTTGCTGGGTTCAAAATAGGTGGTATCGGCCTTAAAAGGCGACCACTGCGTAGAAGCCTTGTTACCTTCTTCGTCCTTCCACCAGAAGGTACAGCCATAGTCATCAACTGGCAAACCAAGGTGTTTGCCGTACCATGCTTTTGTTGCTTTTGAATCTTTGGTTTTAAAAAAAATACCCCCAAGACCTGTGACTCGTTTTTTCATATCTAGTTATCTTTTGATTTGAGACTCATAAAGAGAAATCCATTCATCAACAGAAAGTTTTGCCGCCAATTGCCCTATCAATGCATATGGAATGTCGTTCATGTTTTTAAAGCGCACACAGCTTTTCCCCATGTCTAACTTAGCACTACAATGGTTCGGATATTCTGCGACAAACCAATTCAAAATTTCTTTTTTAGTGTACATTCCCATGTGATAGACTGCTATGAAATTTTTCTGAGATGCCAAGTTCATAAACGGCAATGGCAACGTTGGGTTGCAATGGTAGCCATCTGGATAGACTGCAAATGGCACCACGTAGCCTAACATGCCATAGCTGATACATTCCTGAAATTTAGGGTCTAAATGTTCTAGAATAGTTTGTCTTAAATTCTGAAGCGGTCCTTTGCGGACTTCAGGTAATTGAGCAATATATGCTTTAGGCGTAGATGCCGTAGATTTCATAGTTTAAAGCGTTTGAGGACTCTAAATCTAATGAAAATAATTGACAATTTTATCAACTATGGTTTGTGCCAGTTTGTGATGACTTTCAACCGTCCATCCGGCGACATGAGGTGATAGAATGACATTATCCGCAGAAAGTAAATAAGCAAAAGCAGGTGGAGTTGTATTTGAAAACAAGCTCTCAAACGAAGTTTTTTCGTATTCTAAAACATCCAATCCAGCACCTAAAATAGCTTTAGACTTAAGCGCTGCAACTAAATCTTCGGTAACCACACAACTCCCACGAGCGGTGTTTAAGAGCCAAAAGGGCTGCTTAAATGCACTGATGAAATTCGTGTTTATCATTTGGAATGTCAATTCAGTATGTGGCACATGAAGACTGAGTACTTGTGCCTTTTCTTGAAGTGTTTCTAAAGAAACCTGTGTTGCATTTTCATCGCCAACATTGGGTTTAATATCGTAACACAGCACCTCAACATCAAAACCTCGAAGTTTTTTAGCAAATGCTTTGCCCATATGTCCATAGCCAATAATGCCAACAGTTTTGCCTTCGAGTTCAAGCCCACGGTTGGCTTCGCGTTGCCAATTCCCCTCACGAACCTCACGATCTGCGGTATGCAATTTATTGAACAATGCTAATAACAATCCAAGCGCATGCTCACCTACTGCATTCCTATTGCCCTCGGGAGCTGCTATTAGATGGATGCCTTTTGTTGCGGCATAGGTAGTGTCAATATTTTCTAGTCCAGCCCCTACCCGACCTATAAATTTAAGATGCGTAGCCTTATCTAAAAAACCAGCATCTATACGAAAACGACTTCTTATAATTATACCGTCATATAAATGCATTTTAGCTTCAATAGCAGCTTTTGAGCTTGTATAATCTTCGTGATTCGTATGGCCTAGAGCAGCTAATTGCTCAATTAATACAGGATGATTTTGATCTAAATGTAAAATTTTCATTTTAGATATTTAAAATCAATTTCGCAATTGTAAAGTAAATTAATATCCCAAAGATATCATTGCTAGTGGTTATAAAAGGTCCTGTTGCAATCGCTGGATCAATCCCTTTTTTATGGAGAAATAAAGGAATGAAAGTTCCGATAATTCCCGCTACAATAATCACAATGACTAAAGATAATGAAATTGCTAGGGCAGTACGAAGGTCTTCTTTCCATATCCAAACAAAGACAAATAAGAACAAGGCTAAAATAATTCCATTTAAGGCTGCTAAAAACATCTCTTTTAGCAGACGGGTATTTACACTTCCTCGCACTTCATCATTAGCCAAACCTTGAACGATAATGGCAGAGGATTGTACACCCACATTGCCTGCCATTGCGGCAATCAATGGCGTAAACAATAAAATAAGGGGGAAATCTTCGATAATGGTTTCAAAACCACCCATAATAACTGCAGCACCAACGCCACCTATAAGTCCTAAAAACAACCATGGCAATCGAGCACGTGTTAAGGCGAGGATACTATCTTCCGCATCGACATCTTGTGTAATACCTGCGGCAAGTTGGTAATCTTTTTCAGCTTCTTCGATAATAACATCTACAATATCATCAATAGTAATGCGTCCTAAAAGGACTTTATCATCATCGACAACAGGAATAGCTTCTAAATCATATTTTGCCATTAATTTGGCAACTTCTTCGGCATCTTCATTTACGTGAACAGAGTCCACTTTTGGAATGTATATCGCTTTAATTTTAGTTTCGTTATTAGCGATCAAAAGATCTTTAAGAGATAAACGACCAATGAGTTTTTCGTCTTTGGTAACCACATAAATTGAATGTACACGCTTAACATCTTTGGCTTGCGCTCTAATTTTTCGCAAACAGCCAGCAACGGTCCAAGTTTCATAGACTTTGACCAATTCTTTTGCCATTAATCCTCCTGCTGTATCCTCATCATACGTCAAAAGCTCTTGAATATCCGCAACAAGCTCTTTATCATCCATTTGGGCGATAACTTTTTGCTTACGTTCGGGTGACAATTCTGCTAATACATCTGCGGCATCATCAGATTCAAGCTCTTGTACTTCCTCTGCAATTTCTTTTACAGAAAGGTTTTTTAAGACTTTCTCACGAACATCATCTTCTAATTCAGCTAATATATCAGAAGTTGTTTGACTGTCTAAAAGTTTGATTACGTAGGTGGCTTGATCTAAATTTAGATCATCCAAAATTTCAGCAATATCCGCATAATGCACATCTCGTAACTGCTCCAAAACGGCTTTATCGTCTTGAGCATCGATAAGTTCATTAAGAACCTCAATTAAGGCGTCAGTAATTTCAAACGGGATATGTTCCTTAGTTTTTTCCAAAATTAAATTGGTTATTGATCGGTTTCTATTGCTAATGTCAGTTCGATAAACGCCGCAACACTAAGTTGTTCTGGACGCTTGTCAAAGATAGTATTTGCTTTTAAATTATCCGATAAATTATAGGTTTTTAAGCTATTTCTTAAGGTTTTACGGCGTTGTTGGAAGGCAGACTTAACCACTCTGAAAAATAATTTCTCGTCACAAGGCAAGGTATAATCGGTTTTTCGTGTGAGCCTTAACACCCCAGATTCTACTTTTGGCGGTGGAACAAACACCGATGGCGGTACCGTAAATAAATACTCCGCTTCATAAAAAGCTTGAACTAATACTGATAATATGCCATACACTTTACTGCCTTCTTTTTCACAAATACGCTCAGCAACTTCCTTTTGAAACATCCCTGAAAATTCGGGGATTTGCGCTCTGTTTTCTAAGGTTTTAAACACAATTTGTGTAGAGATATTGTAAGGAAAATTTCCAATAATAGCAAAAGAGCGGTTTTCAAAAGCGGCACTAAAATCGTACTTTAATACATCTTTTTGAATAATTCTAGGCGCTAAATTTAAAAAGTTGGCTTGTAAATAGTCTACTGATTCTTCATCAATTTCAATGACATATGTTGTAATCGGTTTCTCTAGAATATACTTGGTCAAAACGCCCATTCCGGGGCCAATCTCTAAAACATCTGAGTAGCCTTTAAGGGTTAAGGTATCCGCTATTTGCTTTGCGATCAATTCATCGTTCAGAAAATGTTGCCCTAAATATTTTTTTGCTTTTACAGTCATTTAGTGTGGGGTTAAGGTAAACTCATCAATCCATTCTAATTCGGTTCTAAAGGCAAGCATTTTATCTGCAAATCGCTGAGATTCTTCCGCTTGAAAATGTGCTGCGTGCTGCTGGTAGTAAGCCTCTAAAGCGGCTTTTGAAGATGCTAGATACTGAATCGAATAGGTTAATCCTCCCATAGATTCCTCCACCAAAACTTTTGTAAATGTAGCTTTAATAAAAAATCCTGTGGCGAGTACCTTTGGAATGTGCTGTTGAATCCACTCTAGCCAGTCGTCATGAATGCTATCATCAATATTGGCGGTTATGTTATAAATTATCATTGGTTAATATGTTGTCATTAATTAATTGCATCCCCTCTTAGTATGCGGTACTGTTTTTGAGCAGCAACAAAATGAATACTATCTTCGTGGTTAAAGATAATCGTTTCATAATTAAGCTTTGCTTTTTCTGGCTGATTTAAGTGAAGTCGATACAACTCCGCTAGATAAAAATAGGCGTCATCTGCAAGAATATCATCTTTATAAGCCGTAATAATCCGTATATAATTAGCTTCTGCTTTTGAATACATTTTTTCGGACTCATACAATTGAGCTTGGGCCAAAAGCGCTTGATCTATAATAGGATCTGTTTTGTGATTTTCAAGAATAGACTCTAAAACGCTAATGGCTTCTGTTGGTTTGTTCTGATGCGTCAACACTTCGGCTTTGGCATATAACTTTAGAGCTGTGTGAAGGGAATCACTTGCTTTATGGTCAGAAATCAATAGCTGCAAATCTAACGCATCATTGGCCGTGAGCTGAGAGGTGGATGATTTCAATACTTTTAATTGAGTTTCAGCCCAATCAAAATCGCCTTTATAATAGCTAGTTTTTGCGGCTTTGAAACGTGCCTCCTGAGCTAGGGTACTATTTTTAACACGCATTTGAATCTGTGTATAATAGAGCAAGGCTTGATTAAATTTATTTTGAGTAATTAAAATATCGGCAAGTTTCATCTTTAATGTTGAAGACGCTAAAGCAGTTAAATTTGCTTTTAAAGCGCTTTTTAGAAATGTAATCGCCGCATCTGGATTGTTGTCATAAAACGCTAAAAAATCAGCATACGATACTTGCAAATCGAGTGTTTCAACGCCAAGCTTATAGGTATCCAACAGCTCGAGATATGATGCTTTTATGACGTTATAGTCTGTTGTAGATACTTCTAATTGAAGTTCTAAACATTGGGAATTGGCTTGAATAATCAAACGGGGAGCAGTCGCATTTTGAATTATAAACTCAAAAATTGTCAGTGCTGTTTTATATGCCTTAGACTCTTTTGTCAATAAAGCCAAATTAATCAAGCCCTGGAAAGATTCCGGTTCTCGTCTAAAAATTGCTTTCTCTTGAATAAATGCTTTTTTGTAATCGTTTTGTTGAATATATAACCAACTCAACCACTGGTTCCATAATGTATTTGGTGTGGATTGTATTTTTTTTAAGAGTATATTTTTAAACAATTGATTATAGGGTTGACTGGCATCTTCTGAAATATATTCTGCCAATAAGCGCATCACTTGAGTTGTGTAAGTGGGGTTGGTTTCGACATAATCCAGAAAGCGTTCCATCATTTTCTCGATGTTTTTCTGCACACCATGCAGCACAGCAAGCTGGTAGTAAAACACCGGATTAGGAGCAAGCTTAAGACCACGTTCATAGGCTTGAATGGCATTATCGATCCTTCCGTGGGCTTCGAATTGTTGTGCAATAGCATAGATATAATTGGGCTGGGTGTCTATACGTTCTAGGGCTTTTTTATAATTCTCTTCTGCTTTTACCAACAGGTTTTGAAGCTGATAATTGTATCCTAATTCAACAATATATTGAGGGTTTTTTGAATACTTTAGCTGGGTTTCGATTTCGTTTTGAGCTGCTTTAAACTGACTGAGTTGCTGATAACATTCAATTAGTTTTAGACTGTAATACGAATTGGTAGGTTGAGTATTGAGTAGTTTTTTGTAAAGTAAAGCAGCCTTTTCAAACGCTCCTTTTTCAAAATAAGTTTTGGCCAAGCCCGGATCGACTTGTGCCGAAGCAACGAGGCAAAAAATGCTTACAAAAAGAGTTACTATCGATTTCATCAAAGAGGGTTTGTAACTATACTAAATTCTCGATCAGCTGTCGAGACGGACATTAATCAATCATCGCAAAGCCTGTGTATGGAATTAAGACCTCAGGAATTTGAATTCCGGCATCGGTTTGATAATTCTCTAAAATCCCCGCTAATACTCGTGGTAATGCTAATGCACTACCGTTCAATGTATGGGCTAATTCAGATTTTCCATCACTATTTTTAAAACGTAATTTTAAGCGGTTGGCTTGAAAGGTTTCAAAATTAGATACCGAAGATATTTCTAACCAACGGTCTTGAGCCGTTGAAAAGACTTCAAAGTCATAGGTTAATGCTGCTGTAAATCCTAGATCTCCAGAACAGAGTTTTAAAATTCGATACGGTAATTTCAAGTCTTCTAAAATTGTCTTCACATGTGCCACCATCCCGTCAAGTGCTTCATACGATTTTGAGGGGTGCTCTACTCTTAAAATTTCTACTTTATCAAATTGATGTAATCGATTTAGACCACGAACGTGGGCACCATAGCTTCCCGCTTCCCGTCGAAAACAAGGCGTATATGCAGTGAGTTGTTTTGGAAGGTCACTTTCTTGTAATAAAACATCTCTAAAAATATTAGTTGCTGGAACTTCGGCTGTTGGGATCAAATATAAATCATCTGCAGTGACATGGTACATCTGGCCTTCTTTGTCTGGCAATTGTCCTGTTCCGTATCCCGAGGCTTCATTAACTAAGTGTGGCACTTGAATTTCATTATAGCCCACTGCCGTATTTTTATCTAAAAAATAATTAATTAGCGCACGTTGTAAACGTGCTCCTTTGCCTTTATATACTGGAAATCCTGCACCGGTAATTTTATTTCCCAATTCAAAATCTATGATATCATATTTTTTGGCCAACTCCCAATGCGGCAGTGCTTTCTCAGAAAGTGTTGGAATAGTTCCAGCACGAAAAACCTCTTCGTTATCGTCTTCAGTAGTCCCAACAGGAACAATCGCATTTGGAAGGTTTGGAATTTTATACAACAGCGTTTTAAGGTCTTCTGATGTGGTATTCAACTGCTCAGAAAGCGCCACTTTAGTGTCCTTTAGTTCGGTTGTTTTTTGTTTTAATGTATTGGCCTCTTGAGCTTTACCTGATTTAAATAATTCCCCAATTTCTTTAGAAATCGCATTCAATTCGGCAGAAACTGCATCGGCTTGTGTTTGAAGTCCTCTACGCGATTCATCGAGTTTTAGGACGTTATCGATAAGCGACTGCGCATCGCTTGTTCGTTTACTTAAACGTTCTAGCACTTCAACTTGATGCTCTCTTATAAAGGAAACTTGTAACATGGTTCTTATTTTAAGTCACAAATTTAATCATTTAGAATAAAACAAGAATTGGTTTTACGGCTAAATCGTCTTAGTTTTTTGTGAGGTGTGCTATTTTGGTTTGAGCAGTTTGTTGATCGCGTTCCAATTGTGTTTTCAAAGCTTCAAGATCCGTAAACTTAATTTCATCGCGGATTCTATCGAGCAATTGAATATGGAGTTCCGTGTCGTAAAGATTTTTATTGAAATTAAAAAAGAACACCTCTATAGAAAGTGTATTAGCAGAACTGACCGTTGGGTTGGTGCCAATGTTTAGCATTCCATATACCAATTCCTTTTCTATAAGAGCTTGAACGAGGTACACTCCTTTTTTTGGGATGAGCTTATAAGGTTCTTCAATTTTTAAATTTGCTGTGGGAAACTGAATTGTTTTCCCTAAACCTTTCCCTTTAACAACGGTGCCGTTAAGCATAAACGGATAACCTAAAAACTGATTGGCTTCTTTAATAGCCCCTTCTTTTAGGGCTGTTCTAATTTTAGTGGAACTAACGGCAACATCTCCAACTTCTTGTGGATCAATTTCTGTGACTTTAAAGCCGTAAAAAGCGCCATATTCCTTGAGGTCCTTAATATTAGCGGTACGGTTGCGACCAAAATGATGATCATAACCGACAATAATATGTTTGACATGCAAGGTGTTTACCAACACATCACGCACATATTCCAAAGCTGTTAATCTAGAAAACTCTTTTGTAAAGGCTTTAACAACCAGATGATCAACCCCTAAATCCTGAATTAAATTCGCTTTTTCGTCAATGGTATTTATGAGCTTTATGGAAGAATCTTTTTGCACTACCATACGCGGATGCGGAAAAAAAGTCAACACCAACGCCTGAAGTTGTTCGGTATCTGCAATAGTGACAAGACGTTTAATGATTTTTTGATGCCCTCTGTGCACACCATCAAATGTCCCTATAGTCACAACAGAGTCTTTAATTTGATCGTAATCGGCGGCAGATTTAATTTTCAAAAGCTAATTTTAGAATTGCTACTATTAAAGTACGAAGATAAAAAAAGGGTTCATTTTTAAGAGGATTCATTTTTATTTTTTTTGTGTGAATTATTTGAAGTACATTTATCCTGATTTGAACCTTAAATCTCGAGATCCTTAACGCTATACCTATGGTACTCAAATTATTTATAACCCCTTGCTTATTCGTACTGCTCTTTCTTTCAGGATTAATTGCTTCTGCTCAAACTCGTACTTGTGGTATGGAAGACTATATGAACACGCAACTGCAAGATCCGGATTATATAAAAGCACATCAAAAAAACCAAACGGAATTTAGAGTAGCCTTAGCTCAACGACTGAAAGTCAGGACTCCCATTTTTAACCGTTCAAGTCCTATAATAATTCCTGTTGCTGTTCATTTTCCAGAAGCCCAAGAAGCGGATCGAGCCTGTTTGGAAGCTCTCGCTCAAAACCAAATAGACATTTTAAATGCCGACTATACGGCAACAAATAGTGACTTCAATTTATGGAGTACCGCCAGTAGTTTCTACCCCGGCATAAATTCTGGGAGTGTAAATATTGAATTTTGTATGGCAACCAAAAATCACCCACCAGGCCTAGATACAGAACTTTTGGAAGGTAATCCCGCCGTCACTATTGGCTATGATTTTGGGAACGGCGCAGATCAAGATTCTAACTGGAGTGGCTATATGAATTTTTTAGTGAAGGATATTGGTTCTACTATATTGGGTTACTCACCATTGGGCGGTAATGTTTTAGCAGGTGAATCTGTAGTTATGAGTTTGAACGCCTTTGGCTCTGGCGCAGGTTGCCCAGGTTCTGGAATTGTCCCTAGTGCGCCTTATGACTTAGGCCGTACGGTCACTCACGAACTCGGCCATTTTTATAATCTAAAACATCCCTTTGTAGGATTCTCCTGCACTCAAGATGATGGTATTGCGGATACGCCCAATATTTCAAATTCTAACGGGGGCTGTCCAGCTCCTGGAAGTGTAAACGCTTGTGAACCCAGTGAAAAAGCACTTACTATGAATTATATGGATTATGTGAATGACGCCTGTATGTATATGTTAACCGAAGGACAGACTACAGTTGTTGACACTTATATCAATTCGATACAAAACCAGTTTAAACAAAACACAACGCCCTGTGAAAGCACAGCAAGTTTTAATCTTTTAGCGACGAATAATTCCTATAGTACTTGTGGAAATGATGCTGTATTTGACATAAATTATTCTATTATTGATGGGTTCAATGCTACAGTAGCCTTGAACGTTAGTAATATCCCTCCAGGAGTATCAGCGACTTTAAGTCAAGATGAAATTAATGCTCCTGGGACTTTTAGCTTAGCACTGACAAACATTGAGCAATTAGACTTGGCAGACTATAGTATTACCGTGACGGCTTCGGCTGCGGAACTAACAGCATCGGCAAATCTAACGTTATCTATTGTAGATACTGTTTGTAGTGCAGCAGGGAATTTAGATTTTGAGACGGCGACAACTGCAGTTGTTTTTAATAACATCAATCAACGCGACCGCTCGACAAAAACAGCGCCTTATACAGTCTTTACTTCTGAATACACTGATATTAATAGAGAAAGCAGTTATGACCTAAGTGTCCGTGTACATACGGATGGCGATTTTGAGGTGGCTACAACAGTATGGATCGATTGGAACCAAAACTGTAATTTTTCAGATCCTGGAGAAACTTATGATCTTGGAACTGCTACTGCTGTTTTTGATGAACCTACGACCAATTCGCCACGCGCTATTGTCATTCCTAGTGATGCCGCTTTAGGCACCACGACGATGCGTGTATCGACTAGATTTGTGAATACTAATCCTAATTTTTCTGCCTGTGAAACTGGTTTTGATGGTGAGGTTGAAGATTATTCCGTTAATGTGCTAGAATCAATAGCAGGTTATGGGGATGAATTTATTGATTTAATGGCTTTTCCCAACCCAACATTTGGAAGCTTTACTCTAAAATTTCAAACCAATTCGTCCGCAGATTTTAAAGTTCATATTTATGATATTAGAGGACGTCGAATTTATTCTAAAGAATTTAAAAATCGGATTAATTTTAATCAAATGATTGACTTAGGAGGTATGCAGACGGGTATCTATCTCATGACGGTTTCAAGTGATAGTGAACAAGTAACTAAACGAATTCTGGTCCATTAAAACGGCACCTGTTTAAGTGCCGTTAAAAGTATTCATCGCATTTTGAACGCCAGCCATAACAAAACTTTTGACACAAGCGCTGCACTGCTCTAAACGTTCTTTGAGTTTGTCTATTTCTTCTGAAGTCCACTCTCCAAGTACATAATCGACTTGTCTGCCTTTAGCAAACTCATCACTAATTCCAAAACGGAGTCTGTTGTATTGCGTGGTATTTAGTTTGTCTTGCACGTCCTTAAGACCATTGTGCCCGCCTGCACTCCCTTTTGTTTTTAGGCGAAGGGTTCCAAATGGCAAGTTTAAATCGTCTGTAATTATCAGAAGATTTTCGGGTGGGATGGCTTCTTTTTCCAACCAATATTTCACGGCTTTACCGCTTAGATTCATGTAGGTATTTGGTTTTAAAAGTAGAAACGTACGGCCTTTAAATCTAAAACGTGCGATGTCGCCTAGTTTTTTAGTTTCAAAATTAGCAGCATTGAGTTGTGCTAATTTTTCTACGATCTTAAACCCAATGTTATGACGGGTGTGCACATAGTCGGCACCACCATTTCCAAGTCCAACAATCAAGTATTTTTTAGACATTTCAGTAGCGGTGTTTGTGTTGAGTTTAGTTTTAAAGAACCAGTTAAACATAGTGTAAAAATAAAAAAAGCATTCTGAATAACAGAATGCTTTTGTAAATAATGAGTTTTAAGGAAACGGTTTAAGCGTCTGCTGGTGCAGCACCTTCCGCTGGAGCAGCTGCTTCCGCACCTTCTTCTCCTTCTTCTTCTTCCTCTTCAACATCGATAGATACTCTAGAACGTTTCACTTGACACACAACAGTGTTGTCTGGGTGTAAAAATTTAAAAGCATCGTTTGCGAGTTGTGCAATGGTTAGTTTACCACCAATTTTTAGTGGTGTAATATCCGCTTCTATAAAATCTGGTAAATTTACTGGTAATGCTTTTACTCTAAGTTTACGTTTATTTCTTCGTAGAGACCCACCGTTTGCAACGCCAATAGATTTTCCAATAACATGTACTGGAATGTCCATAGTAATTTCTTTATCATCAAATAGTTGATAAAAATCGATGTGTAAAATGCGGTCTGTTACAGGGTGAAATTGAATATCCTGTAGCACGGCATTAAAAGTTTCACTTGCCAATGCAATCACAACTGTATGCGCGTTTGGTGTGTATACTAGTTTAGAGAATGCCAATTCTTCTGCTGAGAAATGTACTGGCTTGTCTCCTCCGTATAATACGCAAGGTACCTGTCCAGCATTACGTAAGGCTTGTGTTGCTTTTTTGCCTACGCTTTCTCTTTTCGATCCATTAATTGTAATTGATTTCATTTTTATTATTTAGTGTTTAATTGTTTTACATTATAAATTTTGAACTGATAGACTCGTTACGATGTACTTTTGTCATCACATCGGCAAATAAATCTGCACAGCTTAAGACTCTAATTTTAGGGCTTTCTTGAGAAACCGGAATAGAATCTGTCACAATAAGTTCTTCTAATTTTGAATTCTCAAGGCGTTCATACGCACTCCCTGATAAAATTGGGTGGGTACAAATGGCTCTTACGCTCAAGGCGCCACGTTCCATCATGAGGTCTGCAGCTTTGGTGAGCGTACCAGCAGTATCCACCATATCATCGACCAATACTACATTTTTACCAGAAACATCACCGATCAGTTCCATATGTGAAATTACATTGGCCTTGGCGCGTTGCTTGTAACAGATCACCACATCACTTTCCAATGCTTTAGAATAGGCATAGGCACGTTTAGATCCGCCCATATCGGGTGATGCTATGGTTAGGTTGTCTAATTTTAAATCTCTTAAATAGGGTAAAAATATCGTAGACGCAAACATGTGATCTACGGGTTTTTCAAAAAACCCTTGAATTTGATCGGCATGTAAGTCCATCGTTATAATACGTGTAGCACCAGCCGTTTCCAGCATTTTAGCGACTAATTTTGCCGCAATAGGTACTCTTGGTTTATCTTTTCGATCTTGTCGTGCCCATCCAAAATATGGGATCACGGCTGTAATATGTCTAGCAGATGCGCGTTTTGCGGCGTCAAGCATCAGCAAAAGTTCCATTAAATTTTCAGGTCCCGGATTGGTAGAACCAATCAAAAACACCCGTGTTCCTCGAACAGATTCTTCAAAAGAGGGTTGAAATTCTCCATCGC
>Ga0209199_1000566_pt1 | contig 51610 bp, 41 predicted proteins | sample COGITO_mtgs_1105_7_FD_184805 | JGI IMG/M metagenome (GOLD analysis project Ga0209199, IMG submission 184805) | Pelagic marine microbial communities from North Sea - COGITO_mtgs_110523 (SPAdes) (version 2) | ecosystem: Environmental > Aquatic > Marine > Epipelagic ... | reverse complement strand
GAGGTTTCCCATAACAACGTGTCATAGTGATCTAGGACAATGTTTTCAATTTGATAGTTGGGTGTATCCACACATAAATCTACATTTGGATTGATAAACGTAATTTCTGGTATCTTGTTGATTGTTAGAGTCATTTCGTCGACTGCATCTGCATTACAAGGGAAATTTTTAGTTCCTACAATTTTCAATGTTACAGATCCAGCGCTTTTATCATTATCTCCCGGAGAGTAAATCGGTGAAAGACCATTTGCTCCAGTCCATGTTCCATCCCCACTAGAGGACCACTGTACACTCACGTAATTAGTCGCAGTGGCACTATCAATTGGATAAGTTTCATCTTCACAAATTTGGGCATCGTTACCAGCATCAATAATTGGTTTTGAAACAATTGTAATAGTGGTATTAGAACTAGATGATATGGTACATGGAGCAATCGCATTGGCCTCAAGTGTTAGAAAAATAGTTCCTGATTCATTTGCTTGAGAGGTATAAGTTGGATTGCTTGTATTGTCGTTGGTGAAGCTTCCTGTTCCACCACTTCGTATCCAACTATAACTGCTAGCATTAGTTCCTGAACCAGGAATTGTAACGATATCTCCTTGGCAAATTGTTTGTGCAAGACCCGCGTTGGCGATCGGATTTTTTTGAATGGTCAAAACCATTGTATCGGAAGCAGCTGCACAACCCGCTTGAGTTCCTCTAACCGTAAAACTAACCGATCCAGACGTTTTATCTCCTGGACTGAGTGTATAAATAGGATCTTCGGTATTTACATTATCAAAACTACCTGATCCTGTTGAAGTCCACGTAATTAAATTTTCATTTGCTACCGTTGATTGTAATTGATAGGTGTTATTGCTTTCACAAATGGTCGCATCGCCACCCGCCACAGCTGTTGGAGCTGCATTAATTGTGTAGAGCACAGAATCTGTAACATTTGGACCACAGGCGTTCATAGGCGTGACATTTACAACAAGAGTCACAGTAGAATTTAAATCGGTCGCAGCAGGAACATAAATTGGATTTTGAACCGTGGGATCAATAAAAAATCCGTTTCCTGTTCCAGGATAAACCGTCCATAATATGGAACCTGCATTTTGAATCGCAGCGCCAACGATGTTTATGGGACCTTCACAAGCTAAACTGTCAGGGCCTGCATCGACAATCGGTGCTTTTACAATATTTAAAATTAAAGTATCTGTAACTGGAGCAGAACAAGGGCTATTTCCTGAGGCCGTAAGCGTCAAAGTGACCGTCCCATTTAGAACATCAGATGCCCCGGGTGTATAGGTCGTTGTTAAAGAACTTGAAGGCGTAAACGTTCCATCCCCAGATCGAGTCCAAACATATGTACTTGGCACTCCATTCGTTACCGTCACTTGACCAGGTGAAAATGTATAATTAGAACCGTCACAAATGGTAGCCTCTACAGGCGCAATATCTACAACTGGAGGTGGAGTAATAAGAATATCAACTGTATCTGTTGTACTTGGACAAGTATTTCCAGAAAAGGCTTCTAGACTTAAAGTAATAGGCCCAACGTAACTTATATCGGCAATAGTTGGTGTGAAAACAGGCTTATAAGGATCTCCTAAATTTAAAGTTCCTGAAATTCCTGAGGGTAAAGTCCAAACTAAGTTGGCTGCATATAAAGTCCCACTAGCATCTATAGCCACAGGGTCTGTACCACAAGTAATGACATCCGTACCTGCATTTGCAGTAGGCATCGCATCAATATTAATGGTAATTGTATCTGAATAAGTTTCTGTACAGGGCCCTAATCCAGTGACTGTGAGTCTTAACGTTGCAAACCCAGTTGAAATATCAGCAGCACTTGGCGTATAAGTTGGGTTTAAATCATTCTCATCACTAAAATCTCCAGAGCCAACATCGTTAGACCACACGACAGAAGAGGTTTCGTAATTGGTTACCGTGGACAGTAGTTGAATGGGCGTCGATGGTGTTTCACAAATATCAAATGCAGGACCGTCTGTAATGGTAATCACAGGTTCTGGCTGCATGGTCACTATCACCTGATTTGTTTCAGTACATAAATTAGGCGTTGTTTCTGTTAAAATATAAGTCGTTGTAACTGTTGGTGTTACAATTGGGTTTGAATTTGTAGATGTGAATCCTACAGGGATACTACTCCAACTGTATGTGTTTCCTAGAACCGAAGCGGCTCCTACGTTAATAGAGTCAAATTCACAAATTGATGTATTCAAAATAACTTGAGCAATTGGCAAGGGGTCAGTAACGATTTCAAAAGACTCTTCTATAAAACAACCCGTAGTGTCGTTTGTAATTCTGTAAGTAAAAACTTGTGTCGTTTCTATGTTGAAATTTAGAGTAACTTGGTGTAGGGTACTAAAAGGAACTGTTGGACTCCCGCCCAAATTTGTATACCAAGCATAGGAATGGTTTGCTATAAAAGCTTCCCCATACGTATCGGTATCTCCTAAACACTTAAGTTGGTTTGGGATGGCGGTAATAGAAGGCGCAGGATTCACAACAATCTCAACCTCATTAGAAAATGAAGGGGGGCAGCTGCCGTTTTGAACTTCTGCTCTAAATAAAGTGGTTTGAGTAAGAACCGGAACCGTGTAACTATTGGTTGTGTTAGAGATGCTTGTCCAGCTAGATCCATTATCAATAGACTCTTGCCATTCGTTTATTAGTCCTACTTCATATGCTAAATTGATCACCCCACCAGCATTATTTTCACAAATTGATGATGTGGTAGATGTAAGGGTGCCGCCATCACTAACTTGCGAAACCTCGATAAAAGCAGGCGTTGAAAATTCTTCTGGAGCTGAGCCACTTTGCAACACGGCTCTGTAATATAAATCTGAAGTCGTATTTAAAACTGTATGGGTAGACCCTACATTACTTATTTCTAAAATACCGGATGTGAAATCAACTACTGGTGATGATTCCCACCTGATAATACTTCCTGCTTGTCCAGATAAAGTTAACACTGTAGAATTCGTTCCACTACAAACTGTTGTGGTACCAGAAACACTTCCACCCATTGAAATTGGGAAAATAGTAACGGAAACAGAAGTCCTATTTACACTTTCACAACTACTAACATCAACTTGTGCCGCAAAATAATTTCCAGTAACCAATGGAAATGATGTCGCATATTGAGTTCCGGATACTGCTTGATTATACCAAACTGGAGATCCAGAGCTCGATATTTGTAAATCTGAAATTGTCGCTGAATTCGATTCTAAAAATGATTGTGCATTCGCAATCGGTGCATTTGGAAGCGTAGGTTGTGCATCAATAACTATATTTAAGGAGGCTGAAGAAATACATCCTAAAGAATTAGTGACTGTATAATTGTAAGTTCCTGACGGAAGACCGGTAATTGTGTTGCTTGTACCAGAATTAGTAATCGAAACATTATCACTCGTTCTTGTTAAGGTCCAATTTCCAGTCGACGGCAAATCGGTTAAAGTCACAGAACCTGTAGAACTGGTACATGAAGGTTGAACAAGTGTTCCAACTACAGGCGCAGATTGTACGGGGATCGCATCGACGGTGACCGAATTTGTAACTGCAGAATCGCAAATACCATTAGAAACTGAAAATGTATAAGTCCCTGCATCTAAACCATTTACTGTAAAAGAAGTGGTTGAGTTAGAGTAAGTTGTACCGTCAAATAAATTCGTTAAGGTCCAATTACCTGATGGCAAATTAGATAGTATCACGCTCCCTGTTGATATAGAACAGCTTGGATTTGTAACCGCTCCGACCGTAGGGGTTGAAGGAATATTGTCAATAGTTACTGTAATTGCGGATCGTAAACTCTCACACCCTAAACTATTTGTTTCACTAACATAATAGGTGTTTGTTCCAACAGCCGTTGTATTAATAACTGGAGTAGTCACAGATCCAACACCTCCTGTGGCTAACAAATACCAGTTTAAAGTTCCACTTGTTGAAGGGGTCGCTGTTAAAGGAGTTGCCGTATCATTTTTACAATAGGTAACGGAAGCAGATGGGACGGCTGGAGCAGTCGGAACTGAATTCACATTTACTTGAACTTCAGATCGCGGGCCTTCACAACCATTAACGGTTTCACTAACAAAATAGCTTGTTGTTCCAAGAGTATTGACCGCAGGCGTATGTGAAGTTCCTAGAAAATTACCTGCAGTTAGTGCATCATACCATTTTGGATTCGAAATTCCTGAAGAATTTAAAGCAGCTGCGACCTCATTTAAACAGAAGTTAACAACCGGTTGAACAACAGAAGGTGCAAATGGCAATGGATTTACATCAACCGTAATTTGTGAACGTGCACTTTCACATCCAAAAGCATTTGTTTGACTCACTTCATAGGTAACAGTTCCTGCACTTGAAGTATCAGCCGTCGGCGCTGAGGACAATAAAGTCCCATCAAAATTATACCAAACTAAACTATTTCCAGTATTAAATGTTGCCGTTAAAAGTAAGCCTGTTTCATTTAAGCAGTATTCGATAGGGCTGGTCACTGTTGGTGCGGGTGCATTTGGGTTCACAGTGATGGTTACCGAATCTGTTAATGAAGCCGAACAATCAGAATTATTAACAGAAATAAGACTCATTTCGGGATCTGCCAACGGATTGACTTCGGTAATAGTCGCTAAACCGCCACCATTTAAGACCACTGTTTGATTTGCACCAGAGTTAATTGAGTAAACAACCGTTGCATTTGGTGACCCAGTTACTGTAAACAACGCATCCTCCCCAGAGCAAATTGAAGCAGGCCCACTTAAAGAAGCGGTCGGTGTTGGGTCTACATTAATAGTAATGATCGCATCCTCAGAACAACCACTAACATCAGTCCCTGTTACTGTGTACATAGTGGTTGATGTTGGAGAGAACGTAGGTGTTGGACCCGTATGACCGCCTGGACTCCATACATAGGACACGGCTCCTGCTGCGGTTAGTGTTGTACTATCTCCGGTACATATCGTATCATCACCAGTTATTGAAATGACTGGCACAACATTGACTTCGACTTGCACTTCAACTCTTAGACTTTCACATCCATTTATTGTTTGACTCACATAATATGAAAAACTTCCTGGGTTAGTACTGTCTGGAAGCGGCGCTTGCGACAGTGGCGACCCACTCGTTGAAGCTAAATACCATTTTAAATCCGTTCCCGTTGCAGAAAGTGCAGACGTAATATCTCCTTGACAATATGTTACAGGACTTATAATCGTTGGTGCCGAAGGAATCGGTTCAACGGTCAAAGTTTCTGTGGTCGATATAAGATTGTCGCAATTTGTATTCGCAACTTTGACCAAAAGAACCGTTTGATCTGCCAAAGCATTTGATATAGGGAGACTAAAAGTCCCTGAGCTATTTAAAGTTATATCTGTATCAGCTCCTGAATTTAATTTATAAGTTACAACCGCATCTGGTGTTCCCGAAAATATAAATTGAGCATCACTTCCAGAGCAAACAGATCCATTGGAAGTGACTGAAGCAGTAGGTACTGGACTCACCTCCACTTGAACCGAAGCAGACGCTAAACAGTTGTTTGAATCTTCTCCAATAACAGTGTAGTTTGTTGATGCTGATGGCGTCACATCCAATGCTGCTACATTTGTAAAACCACTCCCCCAATCATATCTTAAGGCTCCACTAGCGGTTAATCTGGTTGTTTGACCTTCACATATAATAAGGTTTCCAGTCACACCAATTGTTGGCAGACTATTGACCGTCACTGTAAAAGGTGCAGAATTATTTGAACAACCATTTGCATCAGTTCCTATGACTGAATAGGATGTATCAGATGTTGGGAAAACCGTAAGAGGTGAAGATGTTTCACCTCCTGGACTCCAAAGATAAGAATCACCTCCCGTTGGGGTGAGTATTGTGGATTCTCCAAAACATATTGTATTATTTCCAGTAATTCCAATTGTTGGCAAGCTATTGACCGTCACTGTAGAATTTGCAGAAGTTGTACTTCCATCATCGTAGGTAATGACACATCGATACACAGCAGAATCCAATATAACGGAAGATACAATATTTAAAACATCCGTTGTTTCCGCGGAAATATCTACCCCATCTTTTTGCCATTGGTAGTTTGAAACACCATTTCCATTGGAAACCACAGATAATGATATCGCTTCTCCAACACAAACATTGACGACTGATTGTGGCTGTGTCGTGATCGTTGGAACAATTAATAAATCGGATGAATCTAATACGTATGTAGTATCTTCGTTTTCGACACCGTCATAACTCTTAGAAAACACATTAAGAGATATAGTTAATATTGATGTTAAAAGTAAAAATCTTATTAAATTAAATTTGTTCATTATTTTAGAATAAAGATTAATCAATTGGAAATATGAACAAATATAAATAAATTGTTCATAAGTCTCATTGATTTGGATAAATATATACGAAGTAGAAGGTGAGAATTGATAGATATAATGAATTTTACCTCAATTTAAAGCAAAGAAATAAGTTTCGGAAGCTTAGATACGAAATTTAGTTTTTACTGCTGAAAATCGATTACTTGAAAATTTAATCGTAATTAAATTGAATTTAGTACGTAATAAGTTATTAATTTTGTTTAACTTTTTTAATTAATAAATTAAACATGAAACTATCGTTTGTTTGGGGTTTGTTCATTCTTTGTAGTCTTTCTAATTGTGCACAATCTGCTCCTACACAAGCAGGTTGCTCCATAGAATTTCAAGCAAAGGCTTATAAAAACAAAACTTTTTATCTTGCCAGTCACTATGGTAAGTTTCAAACTCTGGTAGATTCTGTGATTGGAGACCCAGATGGCAAGCTTGTTTTTAAAAATGATGAAACGTATGTAAGCGGGATTTATATGCTGGTAAACAATGCAAATGAAATTGAAATTGAATTTTTGATGGACGACGTGCAGCAATTTAAAATTAAGCCCGATTCACAAAATCCCTCAAAAACAACTATCGATCAATCGCCCCTAAATATCGACTTTAGAGATTTTAATGTTTTTTTAAAAACTAAACGTTCAGAGATTGATGTACTCAAAACCTCTTTTGAATCTAGTAATGTCAAAAGTGAGAAAGCGATATATCAAAAAAAAATTGAGTTCATTGAAACTGAAATTTCACAGTATAAACAAAACTACAGCGCATCACATTCAAATACGTTGGCTTTGTTATTTAAATTAACACAGCCTATTGATGACTTCTCTTCCCTAGCCGAAAACCAAAAATTAGCCACCAAAGAGGATTCTATTTCTTATTTAAAAACTAATTATTTTAAAGGCATTAATTTTAATGATAATCGCCTCCTAAGAAATCCTTTTTTAGAACCAAAACTCTCCACCTATTTTGAAGTATTCGTTCCCAAAACAGTGGACGCAATCACAAAAGAAATCACTAAACTACTAGAGATCGCTAACACCCCCGAAAGTGAGCTCTTTAAATATATGAGCCTGTATTTTATGGACTTATACATAAATCCTAAACAAATGGGGCACGACCGCATATTTTTAAATCTATACAACTCCTATTTTAAAACCCAGACTTACGATTGGCTTCCTTTGACTCAAAAAGAACTTTTTAAGTCAAAGGCACGTTTTTTAGAACACAATCAAATTGGAACTAAAGCAAGAGAATTATTCATGAATTCCATGGATGGAAAGCCATTTTACTTATCTGATCTGACAGCCAATTATACTGTGCTGATTTTCTGGGACCCAACCTGTGGCCATTGTCAGACCGAAATTCCAAGAATCAACCGTTTATACAACGATGATTGGAAAAACATGAACCTTTCTATTTATGCTGTAAACATGAATTCTGAGGTTCGAGAGGAATGGGGGAAATTCATTACAACCCATAAACTATCCGCATGGAATCATGTATCGCCAGCCTCTTCAGTGAGCGGGAATTATTCGCAAAAAGATGTGGATTATCAAACCCTCTACAACATCCAACAGACTCCTGTGTTTTATTTATTGGACAAGGATAAAACAATCATTGCCAAAGATATAGACCCCGAAGACTATTTGAGACTAATCCAAAGAAAATAGTTAAGCAACGTTAAAACCAATAAATTGGAATCGGCATCAAAAAAAAAGCATCCTATTTAAAAGAATGCTTTTTTTTATTTTTTAAAATAAGGGGGGCATCATCAGATTAAAAATCAAATAACGATTAATCTAACAACTCTTTTTTAGCCTCATTCACCCAGCCTGCTTGATTTTCAAATTCAACATAGAAAATTTTCAGATCTGCTTGGTTTGGATAATTCACAAGGAAAATCGTTTTATCGGCTTGGTTTGAATACTCCGTAAAAAACCACAGCCCTTCATTTCCTTTCGCTTGGTTGCTGTAGTCAACTTTGTAAACTTTTAAATCGGCCTGATTTGCATGCTTCATAACGCAAGCTGCGATATCCGCATGGTTTTGATACCCTACAGAAAATAATTTTTGAGCTGATGCGAACTGTATCACAAACATGGTAATTACTAATGCTGCAAAATTTTTCATAACTTTAAATTATGTGTTACTTAACTAAAAACTTAACTGTTTTTGACTGATTTCCTTGCTGTATATTCATTAGGTACAAGCCTTTTGAAAATGCAGACACATCAATTCTATTCGTATCTAAATCAAACGCTAAAGCTTGTCCTATTTGATTGTATATTTTTATAGAAGATTTCGAAACATCTAAACCTTTAATAGTTACAAAATCCTCTACCACGGTTGGGTAGATAAATACGGAGGAAACAGCTACGTCAGCTGCCGAAAGCACTCCCCAGATGTCTTCTGCATCAGGTCCATTCCAAACCAAAGTTGCTAGATAAGGATTGTCAATAAACGGATTTCGATTCCCTTGGTAAGAAGCAATCACATTATTTCTATTGGTTTCAAACACAGAAACAGGATCTTCTTCGTTCCACTCCAAAAACACATCAGGAATATCATTTGAATACATGGTGGAACCAGCCCCTATATTTGTTGGCTCACATTGTGTTGGATAGCGCAAATACATATACATTATAATTCGAGCAATATCTCCTTTAAATTCATCTCCAGGATAGAAATGACTCCCCACATAACCCGAATCCCCTGAACCACTTGCAAAAAATCGATTGCTTCTGTAAGTATTCATTTGAGAATCGGCGGCTCTCAGATTGTGAACATCGGTACCAGGGCCTGCTGAATTCGTCGTCAAATTAGGATTTGCCAATGATCTTGCAAACACATGTTCTCGATTCCAACGTCCTATTGAAGTACCCGATCCTTGTTGCAACGAAATAGCACGTGTTCGATCGTTTTTACTAATCCCGTCAGTATCATTATAGCCATAAATTAAAACGACGTTACCAGAAATGGAAACATCCGCATCACTTTGATGCACCACATCCCAAGTGTCTGTTGACCCCGAAGTATATGGAATTAAGTTGTCGTGTGTATTAATAATTAATGTCGAAAGTTCACTTTTAAGAACATCGCCATCTTTTGTGAAATCAACCTCAGAATAATAGGCGGGAATTTGAGCGGATAAAAAACTTGTAAAAAGAATAAAAGCGGAGAAGATCGTATAAAAGACCTTCGAAGTCGAAGTAATTTTCATAAAAGTATAATTGGTTAATTGGATGCTAAATTACAACTTATAATTGATGAAATCAAAAAATTGCGCACCATAGCAGTTCTATTTGATATAAAGTTCTATTTTTACAAAAATTAAAAAAAAACTGAATGACTTTATTACTGATGGCCGCTGGAAGCGGAAGCCGCTATGGAAAATTAAAGCAATTTGATGATTTAGGGCCTGCTGACGAATTTTTGATGGAATTTAGCATTTTTGATGCCCTCAAAAATAATTTCAACCATATTGTAGTCATTACCAAAGCTGCGAATCAATCCTTTTTAGAATCGCATCTCTCTAAATTTCTCCCTGAGGATGTGAAATTAGATGTGTTAATTCAAGATATAAACGATATCCCAGAAGGGGTTCAATTAGAAACAAAGCGCGAAAAACCTTGGGGAACTGCCCATGCCGTTTGGACCGCTCGAAATGTAATTAAAGGAAGTTTTGTAATCATCAATGCCGATGACTATTATGGTCAAAACGCTTTTGAAGGTGCCGCAAACTTCATCAAAAATAACACTTCAGATAACACCTTTGCATTGGTGGCTTACAACCTTAAAAATACACTTTCAAAGTTTGGATCGGTCTCAAGAGGCGTTTGTGAAGTTGAAAACAACCACTTAAAATCAATTATTGAACGCACTCAGATTTCCGAAAAAGAGTCTCAAATTATTGATGAAGATTCGGGTGTTACTTTAGACCCAAATGCAGCTGTTTCAATGAATTTCTGGATTTGTAATCCTTCTATTTTTACGTATATCGAAACCTATTTCTCAACGTTTTTAGAGAACTCTGATAATCTTGAAAAAAGTGAAATTTATTTACCGTTTGTAACGCAGGAAATGATGGAAAATGGCCACATCACTGTCAAGGTAATCGAAGCCCAAAGTGATTGGTTTGGAGTTACTTATTATGACGACAAAGACATCGCTGTTCAAACTTTATCTGAGCTGACTCAAAAAGGGGCTTATCCGACGCCATTGTGGAAGTAAACTGATTAATTCTCAACTTTCATACCACTGTTTTTCCATTGGACAAAACCGCCTTTTAAATCATAGACTTTTACAAAGCCTTTGGCAATTAGTTTTGAGGCACATTTTGCACTCCGACTGCCGCGCTGACAGTAGATGATAATGGGTTTGGTTGGATCTAAATGTTGAATTTTTTGTTCAAAATCTGCATCTAAGAAATCGATATTTTCAGCCGCTTGGACATGCCCTTGCTGGTACTCGTCAGGGGTTCTAACATCGACTAACTGAACGCCTTCCAACAAAGAAAGCTCCTTGAGTTCTTGGGGCGTAATAAGCACCAATACATCCGAAGTTTTCGTTTGACAACTCAAACACGTTAAGACGCCAAAAAAGGAAGTGATAATTTTTAAAAAATTCATTTTATTCTGGAATTACAGTGGCACCGTCCCAATCGTTAAAACCGCCCAAAAGATTAAATGCGGATTCAAAACCCAACTGGGTCATGATCGAACAGGCTTGTCCACTTCGTGCGCCCGATCGACAATAGACGTAATAGGTTTTTGTTTTATCGAGTTTCTCAAGTTCTGAGATGAATGCTTGCCCCCTATGAATGTCCAATTGAATGGCGCTAGGAATCATGCCTTCCTCAACTTCTTGATCGGTTCGAACATCTAAAATGATTGAATTTGAATCGGACGCTTGTTGCATCGCCCATTCTTCTTGTGATAAATCTGACATAGTCTGTAGTAAAATTGATTATTAATAGGGTATTGCTCTAGAAAATACTCTTAAATTTTAATGGAACATCCAATCGCTTTGGTTTTGTTAACTTCAATTGAGCCGCCTTTTAAAAGCGTATCAACCGCATTTTCAACATAGTAAGTTTTGACCAAAGATGGATCTGAATAATTATCATCGATCGCACCAATATACTGAACCACTGGCCCACTTTTTGTTGATTTTAAAATGTAGGTATGCGGGGTTTTTGTCGCTCCAAATTGAGGATATACCGACTGATCTGCATCCATTAAATAAGGAAATGTAAATCCTTTTTCTTTGGCACGTTGCTGCATGGCTTCCATCGAATCTCCCGGTTTTGTTGTTACATTATTAGGCATGATTGCAATTACAGGGTACCCAAGTTTTGCATATTTTTTATTCAATGCTTCGATGCGGTCTTCATAGAGCACCGCATAAGGACAGGTGTTACATGTAAAAACGACAATAAAGCCTTTGGCGGTCTCAAAATCAGAGAGAGACACAAACTTCCCATCAATGTTTTCAAGTTTAAAATCCGTGACTACATCGCCAATGTCATAGCCCTTTTCAGTAGGGATCGGCGTAAAAGCAAGCGTACTAAACAGCACAAATAATAATAGAATCATTTTCTTTTGGCGATAAAATTTTGAACTTGCTCGTGTCATATTAATTCGTTTTATGGGGTTAAAATGTTTTTAATTCAGACTCTAATTCCTTGTACGTAAAGGTACGGTTATAAAACACACGTTTCGATGCATTATAAATGAGTGTAACTGGGATGGCGCCATCCCAATCAGAATCTATTTTGGGAATCCAGGCATTCATATCTGGGTCATCTAAAACAATAACTTTAGAAGTTAATTGATGTTTTTGAATGAACGGCTGTAATTTGGTTTTGTATTGATGCGGAAAATCTAAACTGATAAGAATCACTTCTACATCGTCTTTATAATTTTTTTGGATTTCCTCAAAGTGTGGCAACTCTTTTACGCAAGGTGCGCACCAAGTCGCCCAAAAATTCACCACATAGGTTTTAGAATCGTCGCGATTAAGAAACGGTTCGATCCCAGTAAAATCATAGATTTCTAAGGGAGCTGGTTCTTTTTGGTTGGTGTTACAACTAAAAATAAAAAGGGTTAATGTGAGCAATCCATATTTCATTCGGTAAAGTTAGCAAATCAGCTGAAGGAGGCTAAAAATTTTAACAAAAAATTACCATCAAAAACCGCCTTGACAAATCAAAAAAATATCAAATTTGTAACTTAACCTTTAATTTAACACACATCATGAAACATACATTTTTAAAATCAATTTCAATCCTATCTATTTTAGTGCTGTCTGCATTCACAACTAAGGAGACAAAAGAAGTGAATATAGCCGAAAGCGTTGTCAACTGGGTTGGTCACAAAGTCACAGGGCAACATGAAGGCACTATTACGCTTCAACAAGGAGCTCTTGAGTTTAGTAACAACGAATTGACCGGTGGAAATTTTGTGATGGACATGACGACTATCAATACAACCGATCTTGAAGGAAACTACAAAGATAAACTAGATGGTCATTTAAAAGCGGATGATTTTTTTGGAGTTGAAGCCCACAAAACGGCGTCACTTATCTTTACTTCAGTCTCAAAAAACGACTCCAACTATGCGGTTGAAGGTGACTTAACAATCAAAGGGATTACCAATAAAATTAGTTTTGTTTTAGCACTTACAGAAAATAGCGCTACCACAGCTTTAAAAGTAGATCGTACCAAATATGGAATCAAATATGGATCTGCTAGTTTCTTTGATGGCTTAAAAGACAAAGCAATCTATGATGAGTTTGATTTAAATGTTTCGTTAAAGTTTTAATTATTTTTAAAATTAACTTTGGTATCTATAAAAACGTTCTTATCTTTGAGCTTTAAATAAATTATGAATCAATCTTTAAATAATACTTGGTGGTGGTGCTCTCGAAAAAAAAAATCGTGATCCACTCTTTGTATGTTTAAATCAAAATATCAAGGCTTGTCATTCACGACAAGCCTTTTTTTTATGAAAAAATTTGAACTAAAAACACATTACAAAAAAATACTCGCCGATACCATATCGCCTGTGAGTGTGTATCTGAAAATTCGTGATAAGTTTCCGAATAGCATTTTACTGGAAAGTAGTGACTATCACGGCAATGACAACAGTTTCTCTTACATCTGCTGCAATCCAATTGCATCGATAAAAGTAGAAAACAAGGTGATTACCAAAACGTATCCCGATCACAGTATGGAGACCTTGCCCGTCATAAAGGATCAGGTCACCATGGAAATCGATGCCTTTACAAAACAGTTTAAAACTCAAAAAGACACTAGTTTTAAGTTTATAAACAATGGAATGTTTGGGTTTACCGCTTACGATGCGGTTCAATATTTTGAAGATATCGATATTTCTAAAAAGGAAAATTCTATCGAGATTCCTGAGATGTATTACGCCATTTATCAAAATATTATTGCGATCAATCATTTTAAAAATGAGGCCTATATTTTTGCACATTGCTACGAGTCTGAAAGTAATATTGATGCGATCGACCATTTGATTAAAATGCAAAGTTTTGCGTCCTATGATTTTGAGTCAAAAGGCGACATTAGTTCAAACTTGACGGATGACGAATTTAAATCTCATGTCGATTTGGCCAAAAAGCACTGTGCACGTGGCGATGTGTTTCAGTTGGTGCTCTCTAAAAAATTTCAACAAGATTTTAAAGGGGACGACTTTAATGTTTACAGGGCTTTACGAAGCATCAACCCCTCGCCCTATCTCTTTTATTTTGATTATGGGAAATTTAAAATATTTGGAAGTTCTCCAGAAGCGCAATTAGTTGTCCAGGATCAAAACGCCGAAATCCATCCGATTGCTGGCACCTTTGCCCGTACCGGCGATGATTTGAAAGACGCCAAATTGGCCAAAAAATTAGTCGCCGATAAAAAAGAAAACAGCGAGCATGTGATGTTAGTCGATTTAGCCCGAAACGACTTAAGTCGCCATTGTACAGAAGTAACGGTCAAAAAATACCGAGAAGTTCAATTTTTCTCTCACGTGATTCATTTGGTGAGTAAAGTCCTCGGAAAGGTTCGAAAAAACACCCCAACCATGCAAATTGTAGCCGATACCTTTCCGGCAGGAACCCTTAGTGGTGCTCCCAAATACAAAGCAATGGAACTGATTGAAACGTATGAAAAAACAAGCCGTGCGTTTTATGGTGGTGCGATTGGATTTATGGATTTCGAAGGAAACTATAACCATGCCATTATGATACGAACGTTTTTAAGTAAAAACTACCAATTGCATTGGCAAGCGGGCGCAGGAATTGTTTCAAAATCAAAGTCCGAAAACGAATTACAAGAAGTATATAATAAACTAGGCGCACTCACAAAAGCCATTAAACTTGCCGAAACCATTTAAAGTATGAAGAAGATATTAGTCATCGATAACTACGATAGTTTTACGTTTAATTTAGTGCATTATCTAGAAGAGCTAGAATGTGAGGTCACAGTGCTTCGAAATGATAAGTTTGATCTTGAAGACATTCATTATTTTGATAAAATCGTACTTTCGCCTGGACCCGGAATTCCTGAAGAAGCGGGCCTTTTAAAAGCCGTCATTAAACGCTATGCTTCCAGCAAAAGTATTCTTGGAGTTTGTTTGGGACAACAAGCCATTGCCGAAGTTTTTGGCGGGCAACTCATCAATTTAGAGGAAGTATATCACGGGGTACATACCGACATCACTATTATTGTGGATGATGAAAATTTGTTCGATCAAATGGAAAAAACTATCGAAGTCGGTCGTTACCACTCATGGGTGGTGGACCCAAATTTACCAGAAGTATTAGAAGCCACTTCAGTGGACGAAAATGGACAAATTATGTCCTTGAGACACAAACTATTTGATGTAAAGGGCGTTCAATTTCATCCAGAATCGGTGCTTACACCGAACGGAAAACAACTATTAAAAAACTGGATAAATTCATAAACAGATGAAACACGTTTTAAACAGACTTACGAACCATCAAACTATTTCTGCTGAGGAAGCAAAACAGATTTTGATCAATATATCCAAAGGGGATTATAATCAAAGTCAAATTGCGGCCTTCCTCACCATTTTCATGATGCGTAGTGTGACCCTCGAAGAGTTGAAAGGATTTAGAGATGCCCTTTTAGAATTGTGTATCCCTGTAGATTTAGCTGCTTATAATCCCATCGATTTGTGTGGCACAGGCGGCGACGGAAAAGACACTTTTAACATCTCTACCCTGTCTTCATTTGTAACGGCAGCCGCAGGGGTTCCAGTCGCAAAACACGGCAATTATGGCGTGTCCTCTGCTTGTGGATCCTCGAATGTATTAGAATCGTTAGGAGTGAAATTCTCAAATGACGTTGACTTTTTAGAACGTGCGATTGCCACTACTGGCATTTGCGTGTTACATGCACCCTTGTTCCATCCAGCGATGAAAAATGTGGCGCCTATTCGTCGTGAATTAGGCGTGAAAACATTTTTTAATATGCTAGGACCGATGGTGAATCCATCCTTTCCAAAAAACCAAATGGTTGGGGTGTTTAGCTTGGAATTGTTGCGATTGTATAGTTACTTATATCAGGATACCGACAAAAATTACAGCATTGTACACGACCTGGGTGGTTATGATGAAATCTCTTTAACCAACAGTGTGAAAATTGTATCCAACCATTCGGAGGTGCTTTTTTCGGCCGAAGATTTAGGCTTAAAAAATAATACGCAAGCAGCGATTTTTGGTGGAAATACTGTGGCAGATGCTTCTAAAATATTTAAAACCATCATCAGTGGAAACGGTACAGAAGCTCAAAATAATGTGGTGTGCTCCAATGCGGGACTTGCCATTGCAACCGCTAAAAAAACCACTCACAAAGAGGGTTACGAACAGGCCAAAGAAGCCCTGTTTTCAGGAAAAGCAAATGAATGTCTTACCAAATTAATTGCGCTATCATGAGTAGTATATTAGACCGTATCGTCGCTGATAAACGTATTGAAGTGGCCCTTCGAAACCAACTGATTCCCATAAAACAATTGGAACAATCGGTGTTGTTTGAGCGCCACTGCCCTTCGCTAAGTACGCGATTGCAGCAGAGTACTTCAGGCTTGATTACCGAGCATAAACGTCGATCCCCTTCAAAAGACTGTATCAATCAAAACTTGAACGTGCAGGACGTGGCAAAAGGCTATGAAACTGCTGGAGCCTGTGGGATGTCTGTTTTGACCGATATGAAATATTTTGGGGGCAGTTTAGAGGATTTATTAACGGCAAGAGCCAGTTGTGAAATGCCTTTACTTCGAAAAGAATTTATTATTGACCCGTATCAAATTGTGGAAGCAAAAGCCTATGGCGCCGATGTGATTTTACTGATTGCTGCTATTTTGAGTCGCGAAGAAATTCAAGCATTTTCAACCCTTACCCAAAAATTAGGCATGGAAGTTTTGCTGGAAATTCACAACGAAGCCGAATTACATAAATCGCTGATGCCCTCCCTAAATATGATTGGTGTGAACAACCGAAACCTTAAAACCTTTGAAGTTAGTTTAGAAACCAGTAAAACACTGAGCGCGTTAATTCCGGATGAATTTATAAAAATTTCTGAAAGTGGGATCCGTACCGTGGAAGACATTCAAAGTTTGCAACCTTATGGGTACAAAGGATTTTTGATCGGTGAAAGTTTTATGAAAACCGACCACCCTGGGGCGAGTGCAACTGCCTTTATAAAACAATTGAACAGATGAAACTAAAAATATGTGGCATGCGATATGAGGATAATATTCGGTCGATTGCGACCATCGAACCCGACTATTTGGGCTTTATCTTTTTTGAAGGTTCATCCCGTCATGTCTCAGAGTCTATTCCTACGGTCCCAGCATCCATCAAAAAAGTAGGTGTTTTTGTAAATGCATCGTATGACACCATCGTTGAAAAAATCAATACCTACGGATTGCAAGCCGTGCAATTACATGGCGAAGAAACCCCCGAATTTTGTCAATCCTTACAAGCACTTAATATTGAAATAATCAAAGTATTCTCTATTAAAAATGAGTTTAATTTTGAAGTCTTAGCACCCTATGAAACGGTCTGTGACTTTTTTCTTTTTGATACCAAAGGGCCGTTAGCCGGTGGAAATGGCTATTGTTTTGACTGGTCGGTATTAGAAAAATATCCCTCTTCCAAACCCTATTTTTTGAGTGGTGGGATCGGGTTAGAAAACTTAAATCAATTACAAGAGTTTAAAAACAGTCCCGCAGCAACCTACTGCCATGCAGTGGATGTGAACAGTCAATTTGAAATGGCTCCAGCGAAAAAAGATAAAAAATTATTAGAAAAATTTAAACAATTATTATGAGTTATCACGTCAATGAAAAAGGCTACTACGGTCAATTTGGAGGCGCATTTATTCCAGAAATGCTGTATCCTAATGTTGAAGAATTACGTCTCAACTATTTAAAAGTGATGGCCGAACCCGATTTCAAAAAAGAGTTCGATCAATTGCTAAAAGATTATGTGGGCCGACCAACACCACTCTATTTTGCAAAGCGTTTATCCGCAAAATACAATACCAAAATATATTTGAAGCGTGAAGATTTATGCCATACAGGCGCGCATAAAATCAACAATACGATTGGACAAATATTAATGGCCAAACGTCTCAAAAAAACGCGGATTATTGCAGAAACCGGTGCGGGACAACATGGCGTGGCCACGGCGACGGTTTGTGCCTTAGCTGGTTTAAAGTGTATTGTTTATATGGGCGAAATTGACATCGCACGACAAGCACCTAATGTGGCTCGTATGAAAATGCTCGGCGCAGAAGTGCGTCCAGCACTGTCTGGAAGTCGTACTTTAAAAGATGCGACCAATGAAGCCATTCGCGATTGGATTAATAACCCCGTCGATACGCATTATATTATTGGAAGTGCCGTTGGTCCCCATCCCTACCCGGATATGGTGGCGCGTTTTCAATCGGTAGTGTCGGAAGAAACCAAATGGCAATTAAAAGAAGTTGAAGGCCGTGAAAACCCTGACTATGTGGTGGCTTGTGTGGGTGGTGGTAGCAATGCTGCGGGGGCCTATTACCATTATTTGAATGAACCCGAGGTCAAACTCATTGCTGTGGAAGCGGCAGGGAAAGGCATTTATACGGGTGAAAGTGCCGCCACATCGGTGCTTGGAAAAGAAGGCGTCATTCACGGCAGTAAAACCTTATTAATGCAAACCAACGACGGTCAAATTACGGAGCCCTACTCTATTTCGGCAGGACTCGATTACCCCGGAGTTGGCCCTATGCATGCGCATTTGTATGAAACCAAACGGGCGGAATTTATTTCGGTGACCGATGATGAAGCCATGACCGCTGGTCTGGAATTGTCGCAACTCGAAGGCATTATCCCGGCGATTGAAACCTCCCACGCCTTGGCCATTTTTGAAGATAAAAAATTTAAGCCAGAAGACGTTGTAGTCATTAGTTTATCGGGACGTGGCGATAAAGATTTGAATACCTATATTGATTATTTTAAACTCTAAGATTGTGAATCGAATACAAGCAAAATTACAAGAAGATAAAAAACTATTATCTATTTATTTTACGGCGGGATACCCCAACTTAAATGATACGGTTACAACAATTAAAAACTTGGAAAACAATGGCGTTGATATGATCGAAATTGGCTTGCCGTTTAGTGATCCATTGGCCGATGGCCCCACCATTCAGGCGAGTTCAACGCAGGCCTTGCACAATGGCATGACTTCAACGGTGTTGTTTGACCAGCTGAAAGACATCCGAAAAACAGTGTCGATTCCCTTGGTTTTGATGGGCTATTTTAATCCGATGCTCCAGTTTGGTGTGGAAGCCTTTTGTAAAAAATGCCAAGAAGTGGGCATTGATGGATTGATTATTCCAGACCTGCCTGTAGAAGTCTATCACGAGGAATATAAAGCTATTTTTGAACGGTATGGTTTGCTGAATATCTTTTTGATTACGCCACAAACCAGCGAATCTCGCATCCGCTATATGGACAGCATTTCTGAAGGATTTATCTATATGGTGAGTAGTGCCAGCACCACAGGAAGCCAAAGTGGTTTTGGAAATGAACAAACCGATTATTTTAAACGCATTGCCGACCTGAAACTCACCAACCCACAAATTATTGGGTTTGGAATTTCGGACCATGAGACGTTTAGCCAAGCCACACACTATGCCAAAGGGGCCATTATTGGCAGTGCCTTTATAAAGCATGTGACGGCGCATGGGGTGCATGACTTGGGCAAATTTACAGAACCGCTGCTAAAGGGCTGAAAATAGGCTTAAAGGGTTAAAAATCACGTATTTCTTTAGAAGTCCGTGATTTTTTTTGTGCAAATTAATTTTTTTACATACCTTTGGCGTTAGTAACGCAAAACAATACCATGATTATTTCATTTGGTTCTAAAGAGACTGAGCAAATTTGGAATGGCATACGGGTCAAAAAAATGCCTCTAGACATCCAAAACGTTGGGCGGCGGAAATTGAGAATGCTTAATAATTCGACTGACATTACAGATTTGCGTATTCCTCCCTCAAATCGACTTGAAAAGTTATCAGGGAATTTAAGCGGTTTTTATAGCATCCGAATCAACAAACAGTGGCGGCTGATTTTCCGGTGGAATACAGGAAATGCAGCTAAGGTTCAAATAATTGATTATCATTAATAAAAAAACACATGGAAAAATTAACAAATATTCACCCGGGGGAGATTTTAAGTCTTGAGTTTCTTGAGCCATTAAGGATTTCGGCTTACCGACTCTCCAAAGACTTAGGGATTCCGCAAACTCGAATATCAGAAATCACAAAAGGGAGAAGAAGAATTACTGCGGATACGGCTTTGCGTTTGAGTAAATATTTTGGGAACTCAGCTCAATTTTGGTTGGGACTTCAAAATGATTTTGACATTGAGCAAGAAGGCAATGAAAAAAAATCTGTATTAGAAAAAATACAAAAGTTTGAAACTAAAAACGTTGCCTAAGAAATCTTTAAACTAAATTTCATAGGAAATAGACTGTTAAATCACGTATATCTTTGGAAGTGAGTGATTTTTTTTTACATTTAGACCAGATTTAGACCAGATTTAGACCCCAAGCCTACATCTTCAAAAGCGATTTAACCGAAGTTTAAGATATTAATTTGCAAATACTAAAACGTAATAAACGCAGCAGTGTGTATACATTCGTTAATGCACATATGAGAAAAATAATAGATAAAGACATCATTCCACTTCTGATTTCAGCAATCCTTTTGATAATATCAATTGGAGTAATATTGTTTACGGAAAACTCTATGAATTATAAACTTTACGTTGGAATTGGATTAATTGGAATTTCTTTAGTTTTGTATTTTAAAAATAATAATCTGTATATTTTTGTTTTCGGACTAACTTTAATCCTCGGAGTTATAAACCTAATTGAAATTTACTATTTAAATATAACATTCGGAATTGGACCAATTGAATTCAATCCTATATTTCTCGCTTTACTTATTGGATTTCTAGGTTTAAATAAAGAATTATTGAATAAAATTTCAAAAAATTAATTTGAGGAAATAAATTAGGAAAACCAAAATCAGATTAAAAATCACCCGCTAGCGCGGACTGTAGTCCGTGTATTAATAAACAAAAACCGTCACCAAAACTTAAAACCCTAACAAAACCTAAACGTTAGATATCATATCTTTTAAAAGATTAATATCTCCTTAACGCTTTTAAGAAATCTATATCCCGATATTTGTAAAGATGACTGGAATAGATTTTAATTATGGAAAAGGGTTTACGTTTAGTAAACACATCGAAAAAGACGTCTCGGATTTCGATCGGGTGTTTGGGGTGTTCAAAGAATTACTCACGCACACCTCTGGCGATATCGAAGAAGCGTTTGAATGGCTAAAAACCCTCGATGCCGAATACAATATCTTTAACGAAAACTATTCATTAGAAGATTTTGAAGACGATCTAAAAAAGCGTGGTTATATCAAAGAAGAAATTGATCCGGACAAAGTGAAATCTGGAAACGGTAAAGGAAAAGGAAAAAACAGACTGACTGCCAAGCTAGAATCGGCTTTGCGAGACTATGCTCTTAACCAGATATTTGGAAAATTAAAAAAGAGTGGTCTCGGAAATCACAACACGACAAAAGTGGGCGTTGGTGATGAGCGTGATGGCGAAAATCGGTCGTTTCAATTTGGTGATGATTTATCGACGGTGAATATGACCGAGAGTTTGAAAAATGCACAGATCAACAATGGTATTTCAGACCTTCGCTTAACAGAAAATGATTTAATTGTAGAAGAAACAAAGCACAAAGCTCAAATGAGTACGGTGTTGATGATTGACATTAGTCACTCCATGATTTTATACGGCGAAGACCGGATCACACCTGCAAAAAAAGTTGCCATGGCGTTGGTGGAATTAATCCACAGAAAATACCCAAAGGACTCTATCGATATTATTGTGTTTGGAAATGAAGCATGGCCTATCAAAGTGAAAGACCTCCCCTATTTAAAAGTAGGGCCTTACCACACCAATACGGTCGCCGGACTGGAATTGGCCATGGACATTCTGCGTCGAAAACGACATACAAACAAACAGATTTTTATGATTACGGATGGTAAACCGAGCTGTATTCAACTACCATCAGGTGAGTTTTATAAAAATAGTAACGGCTTAGATGATATGATTGTCTCTAAATGCCTCAATAAAGCTGCGCAAGCACGAAAACTAAAAATTCCAATTACTACTTTTATGATTGCCCAAGATCCGTATCTCCGAAAATTTGTGGAGCTATTTACGGCGCAAAACCAAGGAAAAGCCTTTTTGACGGGTCTCGATGGGTTGGGAGAAATGATATTTGAAGATTACGAAAAAAATAGAATTAAAAGAATATGAGCAAAGAAATAACTTTTAAAGAATTGAAAAATTCTGATTATAAAGACCAAACGATTAACCAAGAAATTCAGGCAAATCTAATCGCACGCATCAAAGCGAAGCAACCCGTATTTGAAGGCCTTTTTGGCTATGAAGACACGGTAGTGCCTCAATTAAAAAAAGCAATTATTGCCGGACATCATATTAATTTATTGGGATTACGTGGGCAAGCAAAAACTAAAATCGCCAGAAGTATGGTGGATTTGCTCGATGAATATATGCCAATTGTGAAAGGTTCTGAAATCAACGACAGTCCTTTTCAGCCAATTTCAAAATATGCTAGAGACTTAGTGGCCGAAATGGGCGATAAAACGCCGATTTCATGGGTACACCGATCCAATCGGTTCTTTGAAAAATTGGCCACTCCCGACGTGAATGTGTCGGATTTAATTGGTGATATCGACCCGATTAAAGCGGCAACTTTAAAGCTACCCTACTCCGATGAGCGCGTGTTGCATTACGGCATGATTCCCCGAGCAAATCGATGCATCTTTGTATTAAACGAACTTCCGGATTTACAGGCACGGATTCAAGTCTCTTTATTTAACATTTTACAAGAAGGCGACATCCAAATACGTGGATTTCAACTAAGAATGCCGCTTGACATTCAATTTGTATTTACCGCAAACCCCGAAGATTACACCAATCGAGGGAGTATTGTTACGCCTTTGAAAGACCGAATTGGATCGCAGATTTTTACACACTATCCAAAATCAATTGCATTGGCGCGAGAAATCACAGAACAAGAAGCCAAAATTTCTAAAGAAGACAAAGCAACTATTCTGGTTCCTGACTTGGCAAAAAACTTATTGGAACAAGTTGCCTTTACAGCGCGTAAAAGCGAATACGTAGATGCCAAAAGTGGCGTGAGTGCACGTCTAACCATCAGTGCGATGGAAAACCTCATGGCAGCCGCAAAGTTGCGACTAATTGAAACAGATGCAGCGAAAACAACCATTCGTTTGGTAGATTTCATGTCTATTATTCCTTCAATTACCGGAAAAATTGAATTGGTTTATGAAGGTGAACAAGAAGGGGCCGATGAGGTCGCTAAACTTCTTATTGATAGCGCAGTGATGGTCTATTTTGATAACCTTTTCCCTCGCATTTCTAAACTCGAAAAAGAAGGTCATAAAACTCCATACACCGACTTGATTCATTGGTTTGACAACAACTTTCTTGAATTAAATTACACCGACACAGATGACGAATTCTATGCCAATCTTAAAGCGGTAAAACCGTTAGTTACCCTCGTTGAAGAATACGCAGCTAAATTAAGTGAAGAAGATCAGAATTTTTGTATGGAACTCGTTTTATGGGGATTAACGATCCATAATAAATTAGATAAATCAGAAAACAACACCTCTTTTAAATTCGATTCCGCAGGGATCAATCAGTATTTTAATAGAAACAATTAGTTGAAAATCTAAGTTCATTAATTAAAATCACGTGTATCTTTGGATGTACGTGATTTTTTTATACATTTATAACAGATTAAGACCCCAAGTCTAAATCTTCATAACCAATAGAACCTTTCGTATAGAATTATTTTACCACAACTAACGACCATGTCACTAGTCCATTTATATCGTTGTGACTAAATAAATTAGAGCTATAAAAACCTTTTTTAATACGCTATTACTGATTTTTTAAAACACTCGATTTGATCATGAATCACAAAAGTTAAAACCATATCAATCAATTAAAAAAATGAAGATGAAAAAACCACTTATAATAATACTCATCGTAATTTTAGTTCCTTTAAACCTTTGTTACAGTCAAGATGAAATTGATGAAAAAAGAACCTTAATTATTTCAGGAGGCGGAGCACGTGTCTGTTGGGGTGCGGGTTTTGCTAAAGGACTCATAGAATCTGGTCATAACTACGAAACAGTCGGAGGAACGAGCGCAGGTGCTTTGATTATGTCTTCGGTGATTTTAAATCAATTTGAAGAGCTTGAAACATTATTCAACAGTATAACCAACGAAAGTGTGTATAACGTAAACCCAGTTAGGTCAAATGGTGGTATCCGTATTTTTCGTTCAATATATCGCACGCTATTCGGAAAGTCTTCAATAGGGGAATCGAAAAATTTAAGAAAACTCATCGGAGAAATTTTCTCAAAAAAAGACTATGAATCTATATTGAAACAAAACTATTTTTTGTGTAACGACGAGCTTAAATACTTCCAAAAAATCTATGAAATCAATCCATTCATCAACGTATATAGATATGTTAGATTGGATATGGGCCTCCGCATCTGTTCCTGTTTTGATGGCTCCCGTAAAAAAAGATGGACAAAGTTGGGTAGATGGTGGCGTCATAGACAACGTCCCTATAGATGGAGCCGTGATTAAAGGGGCCAAAGCTATTGATGTCATTTCATTATTTCCAGAAGAACCAAACGGATGGGAATCATCGGACGCCTTAACAGATATCGCAGGAAGAACATTGGAAATATTACTAAATTCTTCCTCGAAAAGTGATATTACTGAAGGAATCTTATTATCGGAAATTAAAGAAGGAACTGAACTAAACATCTATTATATGTCAGAAGAAGATGCGAATTTTTTATCAAATCTTTTTTCGTTTGAAAGTGAGACTCTATCGGAAGGTTATAAAAAAGGGTATGAAGCTTATAAAAACACAACCATGTCAAAAAAAACCTATATTATGGGAAAGAATGCTAAATTTCTTGAAAATTAGCGCTATAAAATTCTTATAAATCGTTGTCAAACGCTGACAAAAGCAAATAAAATGATAAAACTATTTTCATATGGAACGCTTCAATTGGAACGTGTTCAGAAAGAAACTTTTGGAAGATTATTAATCGGCAGTAAAGACAAATTAGCAGGATATTGCATTTCAAAAATGAAAATTATAGATCCAAAAGTAATTGAATCCAGTGGCACAGATAGTCATCCAATTCTGAAATACACAGGAAATAAAACAGATTTTGTAGAAGGCACCTTATATGAAATATCTACTGAGGAGTTGATCAAAGCAGACGACTATGAAGTTGATGATTACAAACGTGCAGAGCTCATTTTTGAGTCTAAACAAACAGGTTTTGTGTATGTGAAAAACGAATAAATAGACACATTAATAAAGATTTATAAAGCTGTCTCAATAATCACATCAACGAAAAACGATATCTACAAAAAACCCATTGAATCCTCATTGTTACGATCCAATTGTGCTAGTGATTGGAATTGAATTAACTATTCATTAAAAATTAAACGTGATTACTTGGTGGTAACCCATTTTTTAGTATTTTTGAGGTCTATTTAGTCACCAAATCTAATACTCTTCATAACCAATATAGTTTTTATTAAGTTATTTTTTACTGTAATTATTAATCTTATAAACAAGATTGGCATGGTTACTCCTTACGTTTTAGAAGTCTAGCGATAGATTTCGAGAGATAGCCGCAATCAGTAATTTGACAAACCATGAACAAGAACCTACTATATCTTGTTATCTTATTTTTTTGCTCATCTATCTCATCTCAAGAGATTTTTAAAAAAATAGACGCAACCAATTTTCAAGAAAATAATACAGAAAAACCAAAGGCTTTTGAGCAATTTCAACTAAGCACCACTCGTCTTTTAAAGACTTTAAACAACGTTTCTCAAAGAGGGTACAAAAGAAGCACTCCCACCAATCTTTCTTTACCAAATGGTCTGGGAGGATTTGAGGTTTTTGAGGTTTTTGAATCTCAAATTTTAAATATTGAGCTTTCAAAAAAATATCCGACCATCAAATCCTATGTAGGAAAAAGCACCCAAAGCGCAGCAACGGTTCGCTTTAGCTATTCACCTTCTCAAGGGTTTAATGCTGCTCTTTCAAATAACAAAAGTGCTACTGTTCTAATAAAACCATCCGATTTAAAAAATGAGAGATACCGCTCATATTCTAGAAAAGATATTATCGAAGAATCAAATTTCGAATGCAATACCATAGAGAAACTTAAAGAAAACACACGCAATTTATCTAGTAGTAGCAATCGTGTGAGTAATGATGGATTTTTAAGAAAGTATCGACTTGCTGTTGCGACGACTGCCGAATATTCCAATTATTTTTTGGATGGAACTGAAGTTGATGATACCGAAAGAAAGACAAAAGTTTTAGCGGCGATTAATGCCTCTTTAACACGGATTAATGGAATTTTTGAGAGAGATTTCGCTATTACAATGGAACTTGTGAGTAATACTGATTCAACTATTTTTTTAAACCCATCCTCAGATCCTTTTAATGGAGACTTTAATAGCGAATTACAAAACACCTTAGATAGTACCATTGGAGACAGCAACTATGATGTGGGTCATTTGTTTGGCTATGAAGGGAGTACGTATGGAAGTGCGGGTTGTATAGCTTGTGTTTGTACTTCAGGAAGTAAAGGCAGTGGGTTTACGATTCACAATGCACCAGATTCTGATCATTTTAATATGATTGCAAGTCATGAATTTGGTCATCAATTTGGAGGCTTCCATGTACAAAGTAGCTCTAATTGTCGAAGTGCTATAGGCTTACAAGAAGTAGAACCTGGAAGCGGTAGCAGTATTATGGGATATGCAGGGATTTGTTATCCAAATGTACAAGAAAACCCAGATGATTATTTTAATTATGTAGACATTAGGGATATCATTCAATGGACACAAAATGAGAGTTCTTGTGCCGAATTAATAGCAACCGGAAATAATGATCCAATAGCCAACGCTGGAATTAACTATACCATTCCAAAGTCTACTGCTTTTGTTCTTGAAGGAACAGCCTCTGATGTTGATTCCAATAGTAATTTGACCTATTGCTGGGAAGAAAACGATCCTGAAGATCCGTATTCTTCTGACTATCCTTCTTCTACAAGAGTCTTTGGTCCTATGTACAGATCTAGACTTCCTGTTAGTGAACCTCTAAGATACATGCCTCAATTAAGTGATGTCTTAGCAGGTGATCTAACTCCCACTTGGGAAGTAACCCCCTCTGTTAGTAGAACTTTAGATTTTGTTTTAACTGTAAGAGACAATGCACTTTTAGGAGCAAAAACAGCTTCAGATGACATGACCGTTACTGTTGATGCCAACTTTAATCCATTTAGGGTCACATCGCAAAACAGCTCAGTAACCTGGAGTGTTGGAGATGTTGAAACAATCACATGGGATGTTGCAAACACAACAAACACACCCATTAATGCAGCCACTGTAGATGTTTTTTTGTCGATAGATGGCGGATATACCTATCCTTACATAATTGCCAATAATATCGCAAATGATGGTTCGGAAACGATTGTTGTACCAGAAATTTCGTCTTCCACAACAGAAGCACGATTTATGGTTAAGGCTTCTAATAACATCTTCTTTGCCATAAACGGAGCAAACATCACTATTCAAACGTCAGAATTTTTAATGAGATTTGGTGAAAATAAAAAAAACGTATGTACCCCTAGCAGTGTGTCATATAATTTTACATATAACACGTTTTTAGGATTTTCTGAACTAACAACTTTCTCAACAGAAGATGTTCCAGCAAATGTAAATGTCAGTTTTAACCCTACAACTGCTTCTGTTGACGGAACAGAAGTTGAGGTTATCATTAACAATACTACTAATTTTCCATTAGGTTTAAATCCATTTATTGTAAAAGGAACTTCGCTAAATGTCACAAAAAAATCTGTTATTAATTTATCCGTATATTCTAATACAATTAGCCAACCCTCTCTTTCATCTCCGAGTAATAATCAAAACAATTCTGATACAAATACAACCTTTCGTTGGGATTCAAATAACAATGCTGAAAACTACGCTATCGAAATTGCCACTGATAACTTATTTACCTCAATTATTGATTCGTCAACACTTCCTGAAAACAACTACACCTCCAATAACCTAAAATATAATACGCCTTATTTTTGGAGAGTCCAAGCTACAAACCCCTGTGGAGAGAGTTTGTTTTCAGACACCTATAATTTCACAACACTATGTAGCCCCCCAGATAATATTAATTTAAATAATATTGGAGCTAATTCTGTTAATATCTCATGGACAGAATTAGGGGATTCAACATCATGGGAAATCGAAATTGTAAATCAAGGAATCCAGCCAACAGGGTCCGGAACTGAAATCTCTTTAAAACCATACATTATAAATAATTTAAACTCTGGTGAAAATTATGACATATATCTAAGATCTGTATGTAGTGAATCTAATTCTAGTTCTTGGGCTGGTCCTGTATCATTCTCAACTTTAGCCGATTTTTGTAATGGAAATCATTTTTATGATTCAGGAGGAGCATTTGAAAATTATGGTGATAATGAAAATAAAACAACAGTCGTTTCTTTAAATGGTGCAGATATTATTGAAGCCACTTTTTTAAGCTTTTCATTAGAAGATGGCTTTGATGTTTTATATGTTTTTGATGGACCTGACACCAATGCTCCATTCATAGGATATTACACAGGCAACACAATACCGCCAGTAATAAGATCAAGTGAAGGAAACAATTTAACGTTTCATTTTATTTCAGATGACTCTGTAACTTATAGTGGTTGGGAGGTAGATATCTCTTGTATCACAGTGACCTGTCCAGCCCCTTCAGAAATCACTTCGAGTAATCTTACTTCAAATACGGTCGATCTGAATTGGACTTCCAACGGTACGGAAACGGAGTGGGAAATAGAATACGGTGAAACAGGGTTTAATCAAGGAACTGGCACCACGTTGTCTACTACTACAAATCCTTTTACATTAAATGGATTGTCACCTGTGACTAATTACGATATCTATGTTCGAGCCATTTGTGGTACAATTCCAGGCACAGATGATAGTTTTAGGGTTGGTCCTATTGCTATAGAAACACCTTGTGACGAATTCATAGCTCCTTATTTTTATGATGTTGAACAACAAACGAATGGAATTATTGAAGACTGTTGGACAAGCAATCCAACTTTCCAAACTGGAAATTATTTTTGGACTCCATTTTATGGCTATCAATACGATACCGAAACAGGGCCGTATCAAGCCAAAAGTGGAAATCTGTTTTTCGCATCTTATCCCTACAACGGAGCTTCTTCAGGGGATGTCACAGAATTATACACGCCTATCATTAATATTGCGTCTCTGAATGTTCCTGTTCTAGATTTTTACTCCTTTATGCATGGAGAGAATGTAGGAAGTCTACACGTAGATGTTTTAAATAACGGTGTTTGGACAGACGATATTTTAGTCATCAATGGCGAACAACAATCCGAAGCACGAGATTTATGGCAAGAACAAATCGTTGATTTAAGTGGTTTTGAAGAAAGAGTGCAAATACGATTTAGAGCGATTTCGGGTGGTTACGGCATTAATGAAATAGATCTTGATGACATTAGTGTTGTTGAAATGCCTTCATGCCCTAATCCATCAAACTTTGAAATTAGCAATATTACCTATGAATCTGCAGAATTAAACTGGACCTCTAACGGTACGGAAACGGTCTGGGAAATAGAATATGGAGATGTTGGTTTTACACAAGGTAATGGGACCACGGTTTCTGTCTCAACAAATCCTTTTACATTAAATGGATTGTCACCTGTGACTAATTACGATATCTATGTTCGAGCCATTTGTGGTACAATTCCAGGCACAGATGATAGTTTTAGGGTTGGTCCTATTGCTATAGAAACACCTTGTGACGAATTCATAGCTCCTTATTTTTATGATGTTGAACAACAAACGAATGGAATTATTGAAGACTGTTGGACAAGCAATCCAACTTTCCAAACTGGAAATTATTTTTGGACTCCATTTTATGGCTATCAATACGATACCGAAACAGGGCCGTATCAAGCCAAAAGTGGAAATCTGTTTTTCGCATCTTATCCCTACAACGGAGCTTCTTCAGGGGATGTCACAGAATTATACACGCCTATCATTAATATTGCGTCTCTGAATGTTCCTGTTCTAGATTTTTACTCCTTTATGCATGGAGAGAATGTAGGAAGTCTACACGTAGATGTTTTAAATAACGGTGTTTGGACAGACGATATTTTAGTCATCAATGGCGAACAACAATCCGAAGCACGAGATTTATGGCAAGAACAAATCGTTGATTTAAGTGGTTTTGAAGAAAGAGTGCAAATACGATTTAGAGCGATTTCGGGTGGTTACGGCATTAATGAAATAGATCTTGATGACATTAGTGTTGTTGAAATGCCTTCATGCCCTAATCCATCAAACTTTGAAATTAGCAATATTACCTATGAATCTGCAGAATTAAACTGGACCTCTAACAGTACGGAAACGGTCTGGGAAATAGAATATGGAGATGTTGGTTTTACGCAAGGAACTGGCACCACGGTTTCTACTACAACAAACCCATTTGTGTTGTCAAACTTAAATTCTCAAACAAATTATGATGTATATCTAAGAGCTACTTGTGGTGCAAGTCCAGGAACGGATGATAGCCAATGGATTGGACCTGTCTCAATCAAAACTCTTGCAGATTATTGTAATGGAGATCATTTTTATGACTCGGGTGGCGAAAATCAAAACTATCAAAATGGCGAAAATGAAATTACAGTAATTTCTCCAATTTCTAGCGATTATGTAATTGTTGAATTTTTAGATCTTAATTTAGAAAGTTGTTGTGATCAACTATCTATTTACGATGGGCCAGACATGAATGCTCCTTTTCTTGGTCGCCTTACAGGAAATTCGTTGCCAGAAACATTTACCTCCACACATTCAACAGGGACACTAACCTTTCACTTCACATCTGATAGTTCTGTTACAGGACGAGGATGGGATGCAAAAGTAAGCTGTATTTCAGAAAGTTGTCCAGCACCTTCCAATACAACTATTTCTAATATCGGAACAGATCAAGTAACCCTCAATTGGGAAGCTGGAAATACAGAAGATAAATGGGAAATAGAATATGGATTATCTAATTTCACACAAGGAAGTGGGACCAAAATAATAGCAACAAATACGACTCATTCTTTAACCAATTTAATCCCTGGTAAATCTTATCAGTATTATTTAAGAGCAATTTGTGGCAGCACTTCGGGCGAAGATGACAGCCATTGGACTGGTCCTTACACTTTCACAACCAACTGCGGAAACATAGTAGCTCCATTTTATGAGAATTTTAATCTGTATTCAAGACCAAATTGCTGGGATGAGCAGGGATTTGAGCCCTGGAACTTTAATATAAATGCAGAACACGAAGCCTCAACAGCTGGGGACAATTCTCCAGAGCAAAACACAAATTATGCTTGGGTCGATGGTTCATTACCAAATGGAGAGTTTCATTTAAGTAAATTAATAACTCCATGGATTGATATTTCAAATTTAACGAATCCTGCTATAAGTTTTTCTCTTTTTAGTGTTAACACCATAAGCAATACTTACAATACATTTAAAGTGATTATCTATGATGATAATGATAGACATGAATTATTAATGGTTAAAGAATCAACAGAAGGATGGAAGAACTATATTTTAGATTTAAGTAATTTAGAAATCACAAATACTATTTTAATTGAATTTATTGTTGTAGAAGACAGTCCTTGGTTATCAGAATTTAATGATATATTGATTGATGAAATAAAAGTAGATGAAATAGACAGACTTGATGTGATTACTAATACTATTTCTAGTTTTAAATATTATCCAAATCCAGTAAAAAACTCTTTATCAATCCAATCCAGTGAGTCAATTAATTTGGTAACAATTAAAAATATTTTAGGTCAAGAGGTCTATCGTCATAAACCAGAATCACTTCCAGAAATTGAGATAGATATATCAAAACTTAGTGACGGCACTTATATCGTAAAGGCCGTATCTGATAACAAACTCCATAATTTTAAAATTATAAAAGAATCTGAATAACTTTAAAATCTAGATAAACAAATGGAGTGAGTTACCCTGAGATCATTTCTTACAATAGAGCCACCAGTTCATGTCTCGGGTGTACTTATAACCTAATTTTTCATAGAGAGGAATTGCTGTATTTCCCTTATTGGTATGTAGAATAGGAAGTTTATTCTCTTTTAAAATCTCTTTTGTCGTATGTGCAATGAGTTGTTTTGCATAGCCTTTACGAGTATGATCTGGATGTGTCACCACAGAACTCACTTCAATGAAATCATTGGCTTGCATTCGTTGTCCAGCAATTGCAATTAGTTGCTCGTTTTTAAAGATGCCAAAAAACCGCCCCATTTCAAAGCCTCTTTTCCGATAGAAGCCCGGCATTACCAACCAAATTAAATCATAAATTTCATCTATATGTTTCTCAGTAAGCAGTACAATTTTTTCGGTCATTTCAACTGGAGTCAGATGTTCTAAAACCATTTGACACCCATCTATTTTTTTTTCTAAAACAGTCGTGCTAGGATCAATGACCGGGGTTTGGTTTTCAGTTACTAAGAAAAATTTCTCTACTGTTTTTGAATATTCATTTGAAGCTGTACTGATTTTAGAGGCATCGTAAAAAGAACCGAAAACACAAATGTCTGGATGGTAAAACAGAACGCCATCAAATTCAATCATAAACTTATGATGCGTCTCCTTTAAGGAATACCAAACAGGGTTTTTTAGTTTTTTTTCTAAAGAAGTCATTTTTAAGTATAAAAAAACTTGCAAAAAATGCAAGTGTATAAATATATACTTTTTTTTTAAAACCTAACGCTTACATAGTCGCTTGAATCTTTATAAAAATGGAATGCCAAAATTTCAAGGTAAATTTACCGTATGTTTACAACACTTAAATCCCCCTACAACCCATTGAAATAGTTGGAAACTATGAAAAATAAAAAAAAGACCGCATTAGGAGCCGCTTATGGAGTGACTTTTGGAATTATCGTTGGCGCACTAACAGATAACATTGGACTCTGGCTTAGTTTGGGCATTGCAATTGGTTGTGGAGTTGGAAGCTTATTAAATCAAAAAAAACCTGATAACAATTCCTAAGGACTCCAGCAAAAACGAGATATGACTCCATGGTGATCTATCCATTTTAGTGCTGACTCTTGTAGAATATAATCACAATTAAAGTCCAAAAAATGATTGTACCTTTGCAAGCTTATATAATTAACCAATTTACAACTGGCTTGGCATGGCAAAACTTCCAAAACAATACCAATTTTTAGACCTATCGGACTATGGCCGTAGAGGAGGCCATTGGATTGCAAGCCAACTCAAACACACCCGTTTTACCCCAATTCATGTCACAACGCTATTTATTGTTGCGGGACTCATTGCTATTGGATGTATGCTCAATGGCTATTATAAAACAGCCGCCTTTTTTATCATTTTAAAATCTATTTTAGATGCCGCTGATGGTGAGTTATCGCGTCTAAAAAACACACCCTCTTATACTGGGAGGTATTATGATTCTATTGCCGATTTCTTGCTTAACTTTTGTTTTTTATTGGCTTTTTGGCACATTAGTGAAGGCTCTATTGTATTAATGTTAATCGCATTTTTTGGGATTCAACTTCAAGGGACAGTTTATAACTATTATTATGTCATTTTAAGAAATGCGGTCGAAGGCGATTCTACCAGTCGAATTTTTGAAGATGCAGCTCCAAAAGCACTCAAAGGCGAGAGCCAACGAACGGTAAATATATTTTATAAAATCTACGATATTTTATACATTACTTTTGATAAGATCATGTATTATATGGATAAAAACGCTAGTGACAGCCCACCCTTCCCGAAGTGGTTTATGACCCTCGTTTCTATGTATGGACTCGGGTTTCAGTTGTTGTTTATGGCTTTTATGTTAGCTTTCAAACTCGAAGCGTATGTCATTCCATTTTTTATTGGCTACTCCGCCTTAATTCTGGTATTTGTCGGCATCCGAAAATTAGTCCTTAAACCTTTATAAGCTTGGCGCAATTTTAGCGACTGCTGCAATCGTTTCATCCAAATCTTCATACGTTAAAGCATCTGTAATAAACCAAGTTTCAAAAGCGCTGGGAGCAATATAGATACCCGCATTCAGAAGTCCGTGAAAAAAAGTTTTAAAACGCTCATTATTTCCTTCTGCTGCGGTTTCAAAATCGACCACTGGGGACTCTGAGAAATGCACTGAAATCATAGATCCAACTCTGTTAATCGTATGCAAGACTTGATGCGCCTTTAAAGTTTTTGAAATTCCTTCGTGTAAATAGGCTGTTTTTTGAGCCAATCGCTCAAAAACCTCAGCATCCGATTCTAAGGCTTGAAGCATGGCATAGCCTGCCGCCATCGCTAAAGGATTCCCACTCAAGGTTCCTGCCTGATATACGGGTCCTAAAGGCGCTAAATGTGCCATAATTTCGTGACGTGCTGCAAAAGCCCCCACAGGCAAACCACCACCAATCACTTTTCCAAAACATACAATATCTGCATTCACCCCGTAGAGTTCTTGAACACCGCCTCGTGCCAATCGAAAACCAGTCATGACCTCATCAAAAATTAAAATTGCCTGATGGGCGTCACACAACGCTCTTAAACCTTCCAAAAATCCTGATTGTGGTGGAATACAGCCCATATTTCCCGCAACAGGTTCTACAATAATAGAGGCGATTTGAGACGGGTTTGCTTCAAAAATTTCAGCCACTGCAACTAAGTCGTTATAAGGCGCTAAAAGAGTGTCTTTAGCGGTCCCTTCCGTCACTCCAGGACTATTAGGACTCCCAAACGTGACTGCACCACTCCCCGCTTGAATCAAAAAAGAATCCGAATGCCCATGATAGCATCCTGCAAATTTGATGATTTTTTCTTTGCCTGTAAATCCACGTGCCAATCGCACGGCACTCATACAGGCCTCAGTTCCAGAGTTTACAAATCGAATTTGATCGATATTTGGAACCATCGAAACGGCCAATTCTGCAATTTTAGTTTCAATTTCTGTCGGCATACCAAACGAGGTTCCGAGTTGCGCTTTTTCGATAACGGCTTCAATAACTGGTGGATACGCATGACCTAAAATCATGGGGCCCCAAGAGTTAATGTAATCAATAAGACGATTGCCATCGGCATCATATAAATAAGCGCCCTTTGCTTTTGTTACAAAAACAGGGGTGCCTCCAACGGCTTTAAAAGCACGAACTGGTGAATTCACACCTCCAGGAATGACAGCCGAAGCGGCTTTAAATAATTGACTACTGCGTTGGTATTTCATGAAATTAGTTTGAAGAAATTTTAAGTTGTTGCCCGATGCTTAACTCTGTAGATCTTAGATTATTTTGTTGTTTAATTGAATCCACAGTGGTATTGTATAATTTTGAAAGAGAATACAGCGTATCTCCTTTTCGAACGGTGTGACGTTTTGTATTGGTTGACGATCGTTTGTTGGTGCGTCTATTTTTAGTTTTAGTATCAAATTTATAAAGTTCATAGCGCTCTATCAAGCTAATCAGTTTTTGAGGGTATTTTGGATCGGTGGCATAGCCCGCTTTACGAAGGCCTTTGGCCCATCCTTTATAATCATCTTTTTTTAATTTAAACAAGCCCGCATAGCGTTTACGATTGGATAAAAATTCCGAATGATCTCTAAAAGATTGGCTCGGGTCTTTATATTTTCTAAAACATTCTTGATCTTTATCGTCATCGTGATAAACGCGTGGGCCAGTCCATTCATGACACTTGATTCCAAAATGATTATTGGCATCACGCGCCAAACGGCCTTTTCCAGAGCCCGATTCTAAGATCCCTTGTGCCAAAGTAATACTCGCAGGAATATCATACAATCGCATTTCATTGACAGCTGATTCTTTAAAATATGAAATATAGTCGAATGTCGAATTGATAACTGGAGTCTTTTTTGAAGGTTTCGTCACCACTACTTTTGGAGTTGATTTGCGCTGCTTAGTCTTTCGTCTCGACCCACAACTCGTGACTAATAGTCCCAAGAAAATAAAAATAATAATACGTTTCATATCTAAACTATGGTTTGTAATTGTTTTTGTTTCAATCTTAAATTCATTCCCTCAATCCCTTGCAATCCTCCCGTGTGAATGGCCAATACTTTGGCTTCTTTTGGGATTTGCCCCGTTTGAATCGCATCAAAAATACCATACATCATTTTTGCGGTATACACGGGGTCTAATGGGATGTTATAAGTTGCTTTAAAATGGTTCATAAATGTGATTAATTTCGAATCCACTTTGGCATACCCACCAAAATGATACGCTTCCCACAACTCCCAATTGGACTGTGTTGCAAATTTACAAATATCTTCGTTTAAAAAACCGCCTTTCAGGGCTGGAAATCCAATAATTTTTTGGGATGGTAAACTTGAATTTATAAGCCCCGTTAGGGTTCCACCAGTCCCAACTGAGCAACAGATCACATCAAACTGTTGGTCTGTTTCAGTAAGGATTTCTTGACAGCCTTTAATGGCGAGAGCATTGGTACCGCCTTCTGGGATGATATAAAAATCTTTAAAGATTTCCAAAAGGGTCTTTACATATTCTGGGGTGGTTTTATCTTTATAGGTAGATCGCGATACAAATTCTAAATGCATTCCACAGGATTTCGCATAGCGAAGTGTTGGGTTTTGATCGATTTTAGAGGCTAATTCCTCTCCTCTAATAACTCCAACGGTTGGGATGTTTAAGGCCTGTCCTGCGGCGGCGGTCGCTGCAATATGATTTGAAAAGGCACCTCCAAACGTGAGAATTCCTTTATAATTTTCAGATTGTGCTTTCTGTAAATTGTATTTTAATTTTCTGAATTTATTACCAGACACCCTTGGATGTATCAAATACTCCGGCTTCAAATAAACCTGAGCATTTAAACGAATATTTTCTAACGTATTAATCGTGAGCATTGGCGTAAAAACTAAAATGTAAAAATACTAAATACTTAATTGATTATAGAGTCGATAATTGCGATAAAGCTCAAACTAAAGATTAATTTGTATATGGAAAATTACATTATCTTTGTTAAGCATGAAAAAATACGTTCCAATAGAGGAAGGCGATTACTACATAACAGGAGATGGATACCGTTGTTTCACCGAACAATACCACCTCAAACGTGGCTATTGTTGTGAAAGTGGATGTAAGCATTGTCCGTATGGTTACAATGCCCGGACTCATACTCAAAACTCAATAAAGTGAATTCAATAAACATTACATTCGAAAGTGAAATTCGAGAAGGTATACCATCAGAGCTTCCCGAAATACGACCCTACGATAAAAGCTACAACCATGCGCCCAAGCGAAAATCGATTTTAAGTTTTGAGGAGACTAAATTGGCCTTAAAAAATGCGTTGCGGTATTTTGATAAAAAACACCATGCAATCCTTATTAAAGAATTCAAAAAAGAATTGGACGCGTATGGTCGAATATATATGTATCGCTTTCGACCTACTCATAAAATTGTGGCTCGCCCCATAGATGACTATCCCGCAAAAAGCAAACAAGCGGCCGCAATCATGTTAATGATTCAAAATAATTTGGATGATGCAATCGCGCAGCACCCTCATGAATTAATTACGTACGGAGGAAATGGGAGTGTGTTTTCAAATTGGGCACAATACCGCCTCACGATGCAGTATTTATCTCAAATGACCGACACACAAACTTTGGTCATGTATTCCGGACATCCGATGGGTCTTTTTCCATCTCACAAAGAAGCTCCTAGAGTGGTGGTCACCAATGGGATGGTCATTCCTAATTATTCAAAACCCGATGATTGGGAAAAATTCAATGCCTTAGGCGTCTCTCAATATGGACAAATGACTGCTGGCAGTTATATGTATATTGGACCGCAGGGTATTGTTCATGGAACCACAATTACCGTGCTCAATGCCTTTAGAAAAATAAAAAAACCGCCTTTAGGGAATGTCTTTTTAACAGCAGGTTTGGGCGGTATGAGTGGCGCGCAACCAAAAGCAGGAAATATTGCAGGCTGTATAACTGTTTGTGCCGAAGTCAACGAAAAAGCGCTATACACGCGCCATTCACAAGGCTGGGTTGATGAAATATTTACCGATTTAGAATCGCTTGTGAATCGCGTACGAAAAGCAAAAATAGAAAAAGAAGTGGTATCCATCGCTTACCTAGGAAACGTCATCGATGTGTGGGAAGAATTTTACAAGGCTGAGATTCATATAGATTTAGGAAGCGATCAAACCTCCCTTCACAATCCATGGGCCGGTGGTTATTATCCCGCTGGAATGAGCTACGAAGATGCCAATACCATGATGGGATCTGATCCAGAACTATTTAAAGAAAATGTAAAAATATCTTTGCGACGTCATGCAGCGATTGTTGAAAAACACACTGAAAAAGGCACCTATTTTTTTGATTATGGAAATGCTTTTCTACTAGAAGCTTCGCGAGCTGGAGCCGATATTATGGCAGAAAATGGAATTGATTTCAAATACCCAAGTTACGTTCAAGATATTATGGGACCTATGTGTTTTGACTATGGATTTGGTCCATTTCGATGGGTATGTGCTTCTGGGAACTCAGAAGATCTCGATAAAACAGATGCAATCGCCTGCAAGGTTTTAGAGGTGCTAAAAAAAGAAGCCCCTCAGGAAATTCAGCAACAGATGAGTGATAATATTCAATGGATAAAAGGCGCAAAAGAACACCAATTGGTGGTTGGCTCCCAAGCTCGGATTTTATATGCCGATGCGGAAGGTCGGATGAAAATTGCAGAAGCATTTAATAAAGCCATTGAAAACAAAGAAATTGGCCTTGTCATCTTAGGGAGAGATCACCACGATGTATCAGGAACAGACTCCCCATACAGAGAAACCAGCAATATCTATGATGGCTCTCAATTTACAGCAGACATGGCCATTCAAAATGTGATTGGAGACAGCTTTCGAGGCGCTACTTGGGTAAGCATCCATAATGGCGGCGGTGTTGGCTGGGGTGAAGTCATAAATGGAGGCTTTGGTATGGTTATTGATGGTACACCAGAAGCTGAAAGACGTTTAAAATCCATGTTGTTCTGGGATGTCAATAATGGCATTGCCCGACGTAATTGGGCTCGAAATGAAGGGGCTATATTTGCCATCAAACGTGCGATGGATTCCGAACCGCTTCTTAAAATAACAATCCCAAACAGCGTTGACGAAACGCTTTTAAAAAAACTATAAACACAAGAAAAAAATAACCGATATACATAAAGAAATGAAAACTAAAATACTCTCATTAATAATTGCCCTTCTTTTTTTAACGTCCTGTCAATCCGTAAGAGTTGTAACAGACTATGACAAAACTGCTCAATTTAAAACTTACAAAACGTTTGGATTCTTGAAAGACGGTGTCGATCGTGCAGAAATTAGTGACCTAGATAAGCGTCGTATTTTACGCGCCCTTGAAACTACACTCCTTGAAAAAGGATTCACGAAATCTGAGACACCAGATTTACTTGTCAACTTCTTTACCAAAGAAAAACAACAAGTCAATGTGTATAATAATAGCTATGGTGGTTTTGGATATGGCTACGGATGGGGTTGGGGTGGAGGTCCGTTTTTTGGCGCTCAATTTAATGTGTCAAACTCCACTCAAGGAACGTTATATATTGATTTGATTGATGCAAAACGAAAAGAACTTATTTGGCAAGGAATTGGCGCAGGCTATTTAACGAAATCCGTCAAACATAAAGACGAAAGAATCAACACCTTTGTATCCTCTATTTTATGTAAATATCCGCCAGAAATAACGCCTTAATTTTTCACATCTAGAGCATCTCTTAAGGTATTCCCAATAAGCATGAATGCCATCACCAAACTCATAATACAAAGGCCAGGAATGAGTGCTAAGTAGGGTTTCCCTAAAATGATATAATTGTAGTGGTCTTTAATCATTGCTCCCCAACTAGACATTGGTGGTTGTGCGCCAATCCCTAAAAAACTAAGCCCACTTTCGATAAGAATTGCCGCAGCAAAATTTGCGGCGGAAATCACGATAACTGGAGCTAAAATGTTTGGTAAAATATGTTTACTAATGATTCTAAAATCTGAAAAACCCAAGGCTTCAGCGGCGGTAACGTACTGCATTTCTTTGACACTCATCACCTGCCCTCTCACAACTCTGGCGACTTCAACCCACATGGTAAGTCCAACCGCAATAAAGACTTGCCAAAACCCTTTTCCAAGAGCCAAAGTGATCGCTATTACCAAAAGTAGTGTTGGTATGGACCAAGTTACGTTAATAAGCCACATGATAAGTGTGTCCCATTTGCCTCCAAAATAGCCCGCAATACTTCCCAAAAGCACCCCTATCAATAGTGAAATAAAAACCGCTACAAAACCAATCGAAAATGAAATTCGAGCCCCTACTAAAATTCGACTGAGAAGATCTCTTCCGTATTTATCGGTTCCAAAATAAAATGTTTTTGGAATCACAAAAGGGCGCTGAGATGGCTCTAACCCTGTAGGGATCTCTAGTGTTTTTTCTAAGCCTTTAAGACCCTCTGAGGCATATTCAGAATATTTGATTTGATGTGATTCAGGCTGATAACTAGTAATCGGAATTTCCGATGGGGGATTTAAGTTTCCAAAAAATAAACGATTAAAAAAATTTTGGTCCGTTGTTAAGGCGTTTGGAATCACCAACATTTGAACTGTAAATCCTGGTTGTTTCGAATGAATTGACACATGCATTTGATTGGCAAATTGAGAATCATCGGGTGCTAAAACATAGGCAAAAACGGAGATAAAAGCCATGAAAATAATAAACCAAAAGCTGAAAACACCCCAGAAGTTTTTTTTAAATTTTTGGAGCGCTAAGGTCGTTAATCCCTGTTTGTGCATTTTGAATTAATCTTTTATCTGAGCTGTTTTATTAATCTGATACGAACTTTTCAAATCATTTAAAACATTCACAGCTTCTTCCATATAGATGTCTTTACTGAGATTTTCATGCCAACGCGTTCTGTTAATTTTGAAAACAGAATCTTGTTCCATTATTGGTAATTCATACGGCAACGACTCAAATGTTAAATCGGTTTGATAGTCCGACAATACATCAAAACGTTTTGATTCCGATTCTTTCATCTCTAGATTTTGAGAATATTTTTCAAAATTAAGCTGGAAGGATGTTTCATCTCTGATGGTTTTTATCCAACGTGCATTGTCGTCAATGAGCTTAATTTCATCGCTATTACTCATGCGGTCTTTACTGTTTTGAATTGTGGTTTTATAATCAAAAGTACTCTCCCAAACATTGTAATTTGCTGGTGCAATTTCATCCCAAGCAAGCGGATTGTCTTGATCTTTTTCACCAATATCAATATAACTATAACGGTCTGGAACTACGACATCACTTTTAACGCCTTCTAACTGTGTTGAACCGCCGTTGATACGGTAGTATTTTTGAGTGGTAAATTTAAAGGCCCCCATATCGCCATTGGTATTACTTCTAATCATACGATTTAAGTCTACAATATTTTGAACGGTTCCTTTACCATAAGTTTGCTTACTTCCAATCACAATAGCACGCTTATAGTCTTGCATTGCAGCCGCTAAGATTTCGGAGGCTGAGGCCGATAATTCATTTACTAAAATCACCAACGGCCCGGCCCATTCAATCCCTCGGTCAGTATCTTTTAAAACTTCTTTATCTTCTCCTGTAGAACGCACTTGTACAATCGGGCCTTCATCAATAAATAAGCCGCCCATTTCAACAACTGTTTTTAAAGAACCACCGCCGTTATTTCGGAGATCTAATACAAGACCTTCCATACCTTCAGCTTTTAAACGCTCAATTTCTTTTTTGACATCCCCAGCAGCATTTCGACTGTTATAGTCCTCAAAATCAATGTAAAATTTAGGAAGATTTATCACACCAAATGTGGTGCCTTCTTTTTTAACAATGGTTGATTTTGCATAGGTTTCTTCAAGCTCAATTTCGTCTCTAGGAATGCTTAAATCTTCGATCGTTCCATCGACTTTTTTAAGCGTCAAAATCACATTGGTTCCTTTTGGACCTTTAATAAGTTTCACAGCATCCGACAGACGCATGCCAACAACATTCACCGCTTCAATTTCTTCTTCTTGTCGTACTTTCATGATGATATCTCCAACTTCTAACTTGTTTTGACGCCATGCAGAGCCGCCAGAAATGAGTTCGGTAATACTAATTTCATCCATTCGTTTTTGGAGACGTGCCCCAATTCCTTCGTACTTTCCAGACATTTGGGCATCAAAATTATCCTTATCATTTGGTGCGAAATAAAATGTATGTGGATCAAATTCTTCGGCAATGGCATTGATATACATAGACATCCAATCGTCGCGTCTTAGATCATCATATACAGATGAATTTTCAGTCATTGTTTTCAAGATTGAAGCTCTCGCTTCACTTTGTAATGAATCCAGTGATTTCGAAACATACTCCGGATCTTCTTCTTTTAGTTTGTTTTCTGATTCAATTAAGTCATGATAATTTGAAATTGTATAAAATTTCAATTGTTTACGCCACTTATCTAATAACTCTGATTTTGAATTGGCGTAACTGCTGTTTTCATAGTCTGTAGAATACACCTCTTCAATGTCAAAATCAAATGGCTGCTCCAAAACTTTTGAATAAAATCCCTTAGACGCTTCAATTCGTTTTAATAATCGTTCATAAACAAGATTAAAGAAACTGACATCATGCTTTAAAATTTGATCGTCTAATTGTGTTTCAAAACGCTGAAAATCATCAATATCAGATTGATAGAAATAATTTTTAAACTGATCTATTTGTGTTAAAAAACTAGTGTAAACACCTTCTGAAAAATCATCGTTTATATCTTTAGGTTGAAAATGACCTTGTTCCAACAAATAGGTAACGAGTTGCATTAAAAGTTTATCTTTATCAGGGTCGTCAAATGACTTCGAAGTAAAACTACAGGATGCAAAAGCAACCAATATTGAGAGTAAAAAAATATTAAAATTTCGTTTCATAAAAATGAGGAATATTTGAACTAATAAATAATAATCTAAAATATAAGAAAAAATTATGCCAACCTTAATGAATGGTAATAATTTTTTGTTAAAGCGTCGTAAATCAACAAATACGCTACAAATTACTTACTTTTGTAGGAACTTAAACAAACCAGAAATGACAAAAAGACCTCTAATTTTGGTCACTAATGATGATGGCATCACAGCGCCAGGAATTCGTACTTTGATTAAGGTGATGAATACCATTGGGGATGTGGTCGTTGTTGCTCCTGATAGCCCTCAAAGTGCCATGGGTCATGCGATAACTATAAATGATACTTTATACTGCAAAAAAGAACACATTGATGATGGCTCTCAAACCGAATACAGTTGCTCGGGGACTCCAGCAGACTGTGTGAAGTTAGCCGTTCATGAGCTATTAGATCGCAAGCCAGACCTATGTGTTTCCGGAGTGAATCACGGGTCAAACTCATCTGTCAATGTGATTTATTCTGGAACAATGAGTGCTGCCATTGAGGCCGGAATGGAAGGTGTTCCTGCCATTGGATTTTCGCTTCTTGACTATAATTGGGAAGCCGATTTTAGTCAAATTGAATCGTTTATCAAAACCATCACTTTACAGGTTTTAACTCAAGGTTTACAAAAAGGAATTATTCTAAATGTTAACTTTCCAAAGCTTGTAGAATCGGACATAAAAGGCATTCGCGTTAGCCGACAAGCCAATGCCAATTGGATTGAAAAATTTGACAAACGTCAAACGCCCTTAGGGCGTGATTATTATTGGCTAACAGGCCAATTTAACAATCTAGACAAAGGAGAAGATACCGACGAATGGGCCCTTGAAAACGGATATGTGTCTGTCGTTCCTGTGCAGTACGACCTAACCGCACATCACTACATTCAAGAATTAAATAATTGGAATTTTAATGACTAAAAAAGAAGTTTTACAAGGGTTTTTAATAGGCCTTTTAGCAACGATCATTGGAGTCTTTTTGTCCTCCATTTTCTTAGGAAAATTATCGGGACGGTCCGATGGTATTTTGGAAGTTTTAGAAGCCGCTCAATTTGAAGGTTTTTTGGGGAAGTTAATAAGTTTGGGAGCCATTCTAAATTTGATTTGTTTCTTTTACTTTATTCGAAAAAAACAAGATTCACGTGCTGCAGGTGTTTTAACAGCGACCATTATAATTGCAGTTGCAACGTTTTTAATTAAATTATAAATGAAGTATTATATTATTGTTGGAGAAGCCTCGGGAGATTTACATGCTTCAAACCTGATGAAAGCCCTTTTAAAAACAGACTCTGAAGCTGAATTTAGATTTTGGGGAGGTGACTTGATGCAAGCAGTCGGCGGAACCTTAGTGAAACATTATAAAGAATTGGCCTTTATGGGGTTTTTGGAAGTGATTATGAACCTAAGAACAATCACCAAAAACCTAGCGTACTGTAAAAAGGATATTAAAGACTACCAACCCGATTGTTTGATTTTTATCGATTACCCAGGTTTCAATATGCGCATTGCAAAGTGGGCAAAAATTGAAGGCTTTAAAACGCAATATTATATTTCTCCACAAATTTGGGCCTGGAAAGAGAATCGCATCACTGCGATCAAGCGCGACGTTGATAAAATGTATGTCATACTTCCATTCGAAAAAGAGTTTTATGAAAATAAACACGCCATGCCGGTTGAATTTGTAGGGCATCCACTTATAGATGCGATTGAGAATCGCCCCCCAATAGATGAAGTCGCATTTCGTAAAGCACATCAATTAGATGACACCCCTATTATAGCACTTCTTCCTGGGAGTCGCAAACAAGAAATTAATAAGATGCTTACTGTGATGTTGAGTGTCGTAAAAACATTTCCTGACTATCAATTTGTAATTGCAGGCGCTCCGAGTCAGAGTTCAGAATTTTACAAACCGTTCATAAAAAAAGAGAAAATTCATTTTGTTGAAAACTGTACCTATGATTTACTGAGTGTATCCCATGCGGCGCTGGTTACTTCAGGAACTGCTACCCTAGAAACAGCCTTATTTAAAGTTCCCGAAGTGGTGTGCTATAAAACGAGCTGGATTTCATATCTAATTGGACGGCAACTTGTAAAACTAAAGTTTATTTCCTTAGTCAATTTGATTTTAAATAAAGAAGAAGTTACCGAGTTGATTCAAGGGGATTTTAATACAAATCGCTTAACAAAAGAACTCACTTACATATTAAAAGGCCCTAAGCGTGAAGCACAATTAGTGGCTTATCAAACGCTTGAAACACAATTGGGTGGATCAGGTGCAAGTAAAAAAGTTGCAGAATTAATCTATAATTCTTTAAATTAGAGGTTTATTAAGAACCCCTAACCTAAACCTGCTTCGAATCCATTGTAAAATGGTTCGGCTTTTCCCCCAATGAAAGCCTTCTCTTATCCCATACTAAAACTGACTATTTCTCTTGCGATAGGCATCATTGCTAGTGATTATATAGAGCTATCTCTACGTGCACTTTTGGGCTGTATTGGCCTTGGTCTTGGGACGTTAATCCTAACAAATAACTATTGTAGAAAGCGAAAGAAGATCCTTTTCTGGCCCTCGTTGGTCGTCCTATTTGTGATGGGGATTCTAGGCTTGTTTAGCTCTAAAATTAACGCTCCCGAGTTTTCAAAATCCCATTATTCACATCAAATAAAATCAACGACTGACACATTACACGAACTAGAATTTGTAGTCCAAAAACGATTAAAGTCAAACCCCTACAATCACCGTTACTATGTTGAACTTATTAGAGCTGACTCGGTTTCTGTATCTGGAATGCTGTTATTAAATTTAAGTAAAGAATCAAATGTAGATACTTTTAAAATTAACAGACGCGTGATAACCTCAACATCTTTTAAAGAAATTAAAGGCCCCTTAAATCCGTTTCAATTTGATTATAAAAATTACCTCAAACGTCATGGAATTTACCATCAAATCTCGATAGGAGATGAAGCTGTTTTAGTCTTTGAATACCCTACAAAAACAATTAGAGCCTATGCCGAACAAATTCGTGAATATCTTAACCAGCAACTCCAACAACAGCCGTTTAACCCCACGGAAAGAGCTTTTCTGAAAGCATTGCTTTTAGGTCAGCGCCAAGATATCTCATCTGATATCTATGAAGATTACACCAAGGCAGGCGCCATTCACATTCTTGCAATTTCTGGACTTCATGTCGGAATTATCTTATTAATACTTCAATTTTTATTGAAACCTTTAGGGTTTTTTAGATACGGAAAATTTCTGCAAACCGTTCTTATCCTCTGTGTTTTATGGGGGTTTGCGATGGTGGCTGGCCTGTCTCCTTCGGTGGTCAGAGCGGTTACAATGTTTAGTTTATTTGCAATTGCGAAGGGCTTGAAGCGAACCACAAATGCATTAAATACATTAGCTGTTTCGGCATTTATACTCCTACTCATACGGCCTGGATTTTGTTTTGATGTCGGATTTCAACTAAGTTATACCGCAGTTGCTTCTATTGTGATTGTTAAACCAATTTTAGATTCGTGGTGGGTCGTTAAAAATCGAATTGCTAATTGGGTGCTTGATTTATTAAAAGTATCCATCGCTGCCCAAATTGGAGTGTTACCTTTGAGTCTTTTCTATTTCCATCAATTTCCAGGCTTATTTTTTGTGACCAATCTCATCATTATTCCTTGTTTGATCCTCGTGTTAACCCTAGGGATTTTAGTATTGGTATTAATGGGGATTGACAAACTACCTGAACTTTTAGTTGAAATTTTAGGAAAACTGATTCAGTTTATGAATGGATTTGTGGAATGGGTTGCTTCCAAAGAATCCTTTCTTTTTGATCAGATTTCGTTCAATGTAAAAGCGCTTCTATTGAGTTATCTCATCTTATTCTTTGGAGGTGTTTTTTATCATAAAAGATCGTTTAAAAATTTGATGATTTTAGGGATAGCTGTTCTGAGTTTTCAAGTGTTTGCAAGACAACTTCCTTCGCTGATTCCAAAAAAAACCTTCATCATTTTTCACCAATCTAAACAAAGCTTGATTGGATTTCAAACAGATCAATATTTAGAAATTCACCATGATCTAGACTCGATCAAAAAAAATCGAACAGTCAACAATTTTAAAATTGGTGCAGCGATTAAAACTCAAACTTCAGAAAGTATTCGACGCTTATATCAAGTGAATAACAAGCTTCTTTTGGTGGTTGACAGTCTCGGAATTTACAATCTAAAAAGTGTGCGTCCAAACTGGATTTTATTAAGGCAGTCGCCAAAAATCAACTTAAATCGATTGATTGAAAGTCTTCATCCTGAGCTTATAATTTGGGATGGCAGTAATTATAACAGCTATCAAAAACGCTGGAAATTGACTTGTATAGCAAAAAAAATCCCGTTCCACCAGACAAGTGAAAAGGGCGCTTTTTTGTTAAACTTTTAGTTAGGGTGTAAACGTCGGTACAAACGCTTTGTAATACCCATTAAACGCTTCTTGATTGTTCATCTCTTTATAGGTGTCGTCTTTAAATAGCCTCAAGTATAATTCGAGTTGCTGCGGGGTTTGATAGCCAGGAATGGGTGCTAACACTTCTGCTTCTAGCCCTAAAAACACCATAGTTGGATAGGCTCTTACGCCTAAATATTGAGAAAATTGATGCGAGCTATTGCGCCGTTTGGCCATTTCGGGATTGTAATTTGGATTTGAAAAGACTTGATCTTTATAATGAACTGTTTCATTCCCTTCTGCATTAAATTTAACTGCGTAATAATGTGTATTCACAAACGCAATCAAATCGGTATTTGTAAAGGTGTTTCTATCCAACATTTTACACGGCCCACACCAGGACGTATACATATCAATAAGGATTTTTTTAGGTGCTTTTTCTTGAAGCGAAAGTGCTTCATCCATCGTGACCCAATTAATTTTTTGGGCATGGATCATGGTTGAACCCAACACGAAAATTACGACTATTATATACGGCTTCATTCTGTTTTTTTTTACTAATTAACAAAAATTATGCCTTATTAACGAACACCGTGCATTAATTTTTTAATAATTGGATAAAATAAAGCGGAGAAGACTCCGAGACCAACAGCTACAGCGGTTAATATCCAAAAGAAATAACTCAATCCTTGCGTTTCGGCGATCCCCTCTGAAGCTTCTCCAAAAACGCCTGCTAATTTCATACCGATAGCAATGGCTAAATACCAAATTCCAAACATCATGGCAATCATTCGTCCGGGTACTAATTTACTAACATAGGACAGGGCCACTGGCGATATACACAATTCGCCCATGGTATGAAAAAAGTAAACTAATATCAACCAAATCATACTCACAGAAGCGGTTTTAGCCCCTGGCTCAATAGATGAAGCTCCAATGGCAACGCAGGCCATTCCAATGCCTAATAACACCATCCCAATGGCGTATTTCATATTGGCATTTGGATTGTATTTACTTTCCCACCATCTCGAAAACAGGGGCGCAAATGCAATGATAAATAGGGAATTTAGAACGCCAAACCAAGAGGCGGGTACTTCTGCAATTTCTTTTCCGAATTCCATCGACAACATCCAAATAGCAATGCCCCAAATGATGATAAAACTGATGGCTAAAAAGATATTTGAGAGTGCGTATTTTGAAAATGTTTTTTTGAATAATAACCATAATACCCAGGTAATGATCCCTAGTGGAATAACGGTCATCATAGAGTTTACAATTTTAAACATAAATGCTGCATTTCCCTCGAGAACCCGTTGGGTATAATCGCGTGCGAAAATGGTTAATGAACTTGGTGCTTGTTCAAAAATAGCCCAAAAGAAAATGGTAATAAAAGCAAAAAAGATCACGGCGAGCATTCGGTCGCGAGTAATTCGGTCATACTTTGGAATTCGAATCGCTAACAATACGACAAACAGCCCTAAAGCAGTAAGAATTGCCAAATTAGAACCTTCGATTCCAAACATACTGAAGTCAAATAAATTGTAAGCACCTTCTGAAATTTTAGAAATTGGATCATTAAAAATCCATGAAATTCCCAAAATTCCTGCCACTGCGATCAATCCTAAATGAAGTGAGGTGAACGGATTTAATTTGGGCTCATCTGCGCTTAGTTCGATTTCGGCCGCCTCTACTTTTACAGGCTTTTTACCAATGTCTCCAAAAATATTTTGAGCAAACCAAAATTGAAGTAATCCAAACAACATAAAAATTCCAGCTAAACCAAAACCCCAACGCCAGCCTACTTGCTCTCCAAGATACCCACATAGCAAAATTCCTAGGAATGCGCCCGCGTTAACGCCCATGTAAAAAATCGTATAAGCGCCATCTTTTTTCTCATCCTTACCTTTATACATTTCAGAGATGATAGACGTCATATTTGGTTTAAAAAATCCACTTCCAAAAACTAATAAGGTCAAGCCTAAATAAATGAAAAAGGGGGTTTCAACAGCCATCGCACCATGCCCAAGGGTCATTAGTAATGCACCAATGACAACCGCATAGCGATACCCAATTTTTTTATCGGCAAAATAGCCTCCTACGAGGGTTGATAAGTATACTAATGAGGTGTATGTTCCAAAAATGGCATAGGCATGTTCTCTAGGCCAACCCCAGCCGCCATCGAGGAGTGACGCGGTAAAAAACATGACGAGCAAGGCCCGCATTCCGTAGTAGGAAAAACGCTCCCACATCTCCGTGAAAAATAATACAAAAAGTCCGGCGGGATGCCCTAAAACTTTATCTTTGAACATGTCATTAATATCTATACTCATTATTGGTTAGTTTACTAAATTCGGAAAAAATTTGAGACTTTAAAGTATTGTATCAATCTGTTATTCTGTAGGGGAAGTATCTTATCGTTGTTCGATATCTTCCGCTCCATGTGTTAAACGCTTTAGGGGTTTTAGAATTGCTAAAATTAGTATTCCAAAAAGAATACAAAATATTGCTATTCCAGAAAAAACTTGAAACTCACCTGCACCTTCTGACATTCCGCCCACAAAACCTGCGACTTTATTCCCTAATCCAGTCGCTGCAAAATAGGCTCCCATCATAAAAGCTGCGTATTTAACAGGTGCTAATTTAGTAATAAATGATAATGCCACTGGCGATGCACATAGCTCTCCAATCGTATGAAACAAGTATGCTAACACAAGCCATACCATTGCAGATTTTTCAACTACATTATCACCATCCATTATAACTTCTGTAGAAGCTTTACTCATAAAGAAGAAACCAAATGCCATAATGATTAATCCGATCGCCATTTTAAATAACGAAGAAGATTCTTTTCCTTTTTTTGCCCAACGGAACCAAAAACGTCCAATAAAAGTCGCTAATACTATAATAAAGAGGGCATTAATTGATTGAAAAACAGCAGCAGGAATTTCATTCCCAATAAGAGGAAGCGAAAAAGATAACAATCGATCGGTTTTTTGTTCTGTGTAGAGGCTCATCAATCCACCAGCTTGCTCAAATGCGCCCCAAAAAACAATTATAATTAAGAATGACAAAAACATCACTAACATTCTATCTTTTTCGACTTTGCTTAAGGGTTTTTTTAACAACTCTTTATCTGGAGAGTCTTTTGCACCAATGAAATCGCCAACTCCTTCAAGATGTTTTAGTCCAAGCACATACATAACTTGACCAACTGCCATTCCTATTCCAGCTAATCCGAAACCATAATGCCATCCATATTTTGCAGCAACAGCTCCAACGATTAATGCGCCTAAAAATGCCCCTACATTAATTCCCATATAAAAAATATAAAAACCTATATCGCGCTTTCCATCGCCTTGCTTATATAACCCACCTACCATTGTTGAAATATTTGGCTTTAAAAACCCAACCCCAAAAACAATAAGTAGTAAGCCTGTGAAAAATGCCCATTGTGCATTAATAGCCAAAATACCATGTCCGAAACAAAGGAGTAGCCCCCCCAACATTACGGCTTTCTTTTGACCTATATATTTATCTGCAATCCACCCCCCTGGAATAGAAGTAAGATATACGAACATTGTATAAGTCCCATAAAATGAAAGTGTTTCAGCATTGGACCAACCATAACCAGACTGTGGATCGCCCATTATAACTGGTGCTGCAAGAAAAAGAGTTAAAATGGCGCGCATTCCATAGTAAGAAAAACGCTCCCACATTTCTACAAAAAACAAAACATATAGTCCTGATGGATGTCCAAAAATTAGTTTTTGATTATTCAATTGAATTGTCGTTGACATAAATTTAATATTAGTTAATAAATTAGTATTGGTTAGTTTTAATTGTTTCGTTTGTCACCCAATTTTTCATGTAAAAAATTAGTCATTTTAGTATATAAATGCATGGTGGTATTTCCGCCATAAATGCCATGAGTTTTATCGGGAT